>ERZ1107006.284-NODE-284-length-53019-cov-6.508175_pt1 | contig 53019 bp, 72 predicted proteins | sample MGYA00403696_ERZ1107006 | MGnify/ENA primary metagenome ERZ1107006 (study PRJEB35170, sample SAMEA104062441) | human gut metagenome | biome: human gut; feature: human-associated habitat; material: faeces | place: Denmark | collected 2012-08-13 ...
CCGCTGACCTCTTGCATGCCATGCAAGCGCTCTCCCAGCTGAGCTAATCCCCCATAGCTGGTGTGCCGTCCCTGACGACGTGTGTTATTATACCAGCCAAATGGAGAGTTGTCAATAACTTTTTTTATTTTTTGTGAGCGACGCTGCGGCTGGTGCTGCGTTTGTAGTAGAACAGGTACTGCTGTACGATGCCAGCCTGCTGATCATAGGAAGGAAAAGGATCGCGGCCGCCGAATTCCTCATCAATGAGTCGCTGTATCCAGACATCAATGGGAGCCATCGCGGTACGGCCATAGCCAAAGAGGCAGACGCAGTTTGCTACCTTTTTGCCGACGCCGTCCAGCTCGAGGAGGCGGGAAAAGAGAGCGTCGTCGGGCAGCGCCGCCAGAGCACCGAGGTCGAGTGTGCCGCTGGAAACCTGTGCGGCAGCGTTCTGGATGTAACGGGTGCGGTAGCCCAGACCACAGCCCATCAGCTGCGCCTCAGAGAGGCCGCAGAGCTGCTGCGGGGTGGGGAAGAGGAAAACTTCATCGCCTTCGGCACTGAGCGGTTCGCCGCAGCACCGGGCAAGGTGTTCCACGGCGGTGCGGATGGCCGGAATGCTCTTGCGCTGGGAGATGAGAAAGGTGATGAGCATTTCCCATGGGTCCTGATGCAGGATTCGGATGCCCTGCCCGAAATCGAGCGATTTGTCCAGATAGCTGCTCTGTCCCGCCAAACTGCACCGCAGCGCGGCATAGTTCCGGCCCAAATCAAAGTAGTCGGCCCAGTACTCCCAATCTGAGCCATACCATGCGGCATCGTATTGCCCATCGCCCAGCGGAGTCAGATAAAGGAGGGCACCGCCGGAAAGAAAGCGGTAGCGCCCGTCGGACAGCTTCTGTGGCCGGAAGCACTGGCCGCTTTCGATGATCTTGTCGAGGTCAAAGTCGTCCTGGATGGCGACGAGCTGATGGGTGAGGGAAACTGTATGCATGGAAAACTCCTTTTTGGAAAAATTGTGGCGATGCCCGATTCGCGGTGGAAACTGATTTCTATCCGTACCCTCTGCGGGGAGGGCGACCCGCTTGCGCCGCGCTCCACGCTGATGCGGAAATTGAACGCCGCTCCGGCAGAAGCGGTTTGATTTTCAAAGACAATGTTCGTGCCCTTGCGGACTTCTGCCGTCACGTCCTGCCAGACCGGCGAATCATCCAGCGCGTTGTTGGTTGCTTCCGCCTTGAACGCGGCATCATTCGGGATGGATCCGGACACCTGCAAGATCGCCACAGTAATGTCACCATCCACGGCCAGCGGGGTGGTCAGGGTCACACTTGCACTGGTAACGCTCTTGGTGAACGTTGCGTTCAGGCTGGTGCTCTCCTTGCCATCGTTCGCGGTGATCTTAATGGTATGGGAGCCGTTCAGGATGCGCAGGAAGCCGTCGGCGGTGCTGGCCTGTTCAAAGGTCAGCGCAGTACCGCTTGCAAGGCCGGTGCGGGTGGCAGTGGTCTTTCCGTCCAGCTTTTCGGTGACAGTCAGCGTGTCGCCGTCGGCATCGGTAACGGTATAGGCAAAGCTGAAGGGTGCGTTCTTCTCTCCCAAACTCGTGGAGCTGGCGTTGATGGCCGGGGCAGTGTTGGTGCTGACCGTGCCGTCGTCAGAGACCACGAGTTCAGAGGGAAGTACAAAAGCGGGGCGAACACCATAGGAGTCGTTGTACCAGCCGTTGTTGCTGGAGCCATCGGTGCTGACGTACCAGACGTTGTAGCTATTGCCGGTGTACGGAGAGCGCAGCCACCAAATGGCAGCGGAGCTGCCGTTGTATGCGATACGCTTGCTGTTACCGCCGGAGCTGTTGCCAAAGTACGCCAGCCGAACACCATCCTTGTGGAAATAGCTGCTGTCGCTGGTCGTCCAGCCAACCTCATAACCAGACAGCAGGAATACTTTCGTGCTCAGGCCATTGGAGCCGGTGGCAAGGCTGCCGCCGGAACCAGTGCCGTTCTGGTACGGGATTTTCACCTGCTTAATAGCCGCCCGGATGTTGCTGTCGATGAGGTTGTAGAATGTTCCGTTCAGGTATGTGTGGATGCTGGAATCCTTGTAGGAGTTATTGTTGCCGAACGTGGACGTTGTGTAGATGTCCTTCATCAGCAGCCACGTTCCGGCGCAACTCGAATCATAGGTGCTGGTATTCGGATTGCCCTGCTGCACGACAATAAAATCTTTGGACGCGCCGTTGACCTTGATTTTGACAATGCTGCCAACGGCTTTTGTGCCCAGTTTTACGTTTGCCATTGTTACCTCCTTGTTTTCGTTCAGGCCCACGGCATGATCTCCGCAGGCCGCGTGTTCTGCGATACAGAGAGGGACAGGGCTTTGTGCTGCTTCTTGTAGATGCAGCGGCATTGCCTCGCCCGCCGTCTGTCACGCGCGAGTTTGTTCGAGTTGATTTTTCGATGGATAGGGATTTTACAGTCAAGCAATTTTTCGAGCCGGTCAGCGTACTTGCGGCGTAAAGAGTAAGTATCACCATGGGCGGCATGGGCATCCCACGCATCAAAGCTCCGCAGGATTTCCTGCTTGGTCACTTCGCCTGCGGGGTATGCCGTCTCCCAATATCTGATCTTGTTCTTCATCCGCTTGGAGCTATCCCGGCGCAGCTTTTGGATGACCGCGCCGGTGTCGGTCAGGTAGCTATGGAATCCCAGAAAATCAATACCGTTCCGCAGCGGGAAAATGGCGGTTTTCTGGTTCAGCTCAAGGCCGTAACTGTCCATGAGCGCCCGAACATCCCGGAGAATGCACTGCAATTTCTTCTTGTCCGAACAGATGATGTAGAAATCATCCATGTATCGGCCATAGTATTTGATGCGGTACTTTTCTTTGATGATGTGGTCGAACTCGTCCAAAAACATGAGGGCGAAAAGCTGGCTCGTCTGGTAGCCCAGCGGCAAGCCGTCCTCCATCACGTCGATGTAGATGCAAAGCAGCTCATAGACACGCGGGTCAACGCCGCGCTTGTCCAGCACGGCTTTGAGCTTGCGTTTTAGCTTCCGGTGGTCGATGCTGGCGAAGAAATGCCGCACGTCGCCTTTCAGCACCCAGCCGTCCGCGCCGTGGCCCTCACGGCGGTAATAGTTCACCATGTGGGTTTTCAGGCGCATCAGGCCGTCGTCTGTGCCTTTTCCGGTCTGGCTGGCGTGGCTGTCCCGGATAAAGCTCTTTGTCAGGGCATCATACAGGATGTTATCGACCAGAGCGTGCAGCACCACCTTGTCCACAAATGCGGGGGCGTGTACCATGCGGCGCTTCGGCTCGTAGACGGCAAAGACCTCAAACTTACTTGGCACATAGCGTATCTGCTGCCGAATGCTCCCGTCTGGCTGCCGCACATTGCAGACAGCCAGCTTACGGGAGAGCTTTTCCGTGCAGGCCAGCGCCTGCGCCTCGTACTCGATTGTTTTGCTTTTACTGCGCTTTCCCTTCCGAGCTTCAAGGTAGGCTTTGTAAAGTACCTCAAAGCTGCACAGTTCTTCGTATGTCAAAATGACCCTCCGCTGGTTCGCGTTGCGGTAGTGGGCTGCATCCGGCAGGGATGGCCCACCTCAGCGGGATGTATTTATCACTTGCCTGCATCGGCAAGCGACAGGATGCGGTTTCCTTTGATGGGCGCACTGCTTTCAGCTTATGCCTACTCGTCACACGGTTCCATCAGAGCGGGGCGAACACCATAGGAGTTGTTGTACCAGTTGTTGTTGTTGGAGCCATCGGTGTTGACGTTCCAGACGTTGTTGTTATTGTTGGTGTTCGGAGAGCGCAGCCACCAAATGGCAGCGTCAGACAAACAAACCGCACCCTTTATGCAAAGCGGTTGCCCGCTGTGCGTTTACGGTTCCGGGTAAAGGACGGCTTTCAGGGCGGCAGCCTGTTCGGTCAGCCGTTTCCGTTCCGCTTCTGCCCGGAGTTTTTCGGCACGTCCGCGTTCCGACGTGAGCCACTTCATCGCCGGGTATTTTACGTCCGTGACCTTCTTTGTCCAGATACCGGCTTTCTTCGCACTGATGATACCTTCCTCCGTGCAGATGGTCAGGTATTCCAGCAGCAGAGAGCAGCCGTCCACGACCGCGCCGATCTTCTCAACGCGCTTGTCGTAGTCGGTCTGGAAATTGACGTTGTTCGCCGCATGTGCATCCAGCAGGATTTGCCGGGCAGTCAGCCGGATGCCCTCACCGTACAGACGGAAAGTGCTTTTGGAAAAGCCCTCCCTGTCCCGTGTGTCGAGTGCATGGACGGCAGTGCCGCACACCTTCTGGATGTCGCGCACATCTTCGAGCGCCGCGACTTTCTGGATGATCTTCCGGGCATCGCTCCGGCTGATGTCGTCGGTGACAATGCGGGTTGCCCTCTGGGTGTACCGCAGCAGCTCCCGCGCATTCGCGCCGACCTTGAATGTTTCAGCCATCAGAACTCCACCCTCGCCTGTTCTGCGTTCCACACGCCGGTGACGGTCAGGCCGTCAAGGCTGCTGAACGTGGCGGAAAAAGGATTTTTCGTCACGTTTGTGCCGAACTTCAGCTCAATGGCCTTGATGCTGGCGTTCATAGCTGCCACACTGGCACGGATGTCGCTGTGGGTGTTCTCCGCACCGTTGTGGTTGTCAACGGCCGCGCTGATGCGCTGGTCGGTTTCAGCCTTGGTGTATGCGTCCACCGCCGGACGCTGCGATTCGGTCAAATGGCCGTCAGCATCCAGCGTGGCAATGCCGCCCGGCACGCCGATCTGGTTAGTGCGGACAACATCTTCATCCGGCGCCTTGCCGGGGCCTGCGTTAAAAGAACCGTATGCCATTTAGGTTCCCCCTTCCTGTGCAGCCGTGTATTTCACGGTGCTTGTAATGTGATACTGTGCAGAAATTTTCTCGGTCGGAGCTTTGGCGGCCCTCAGCCGCAGCTTTCCTTCGAGGCTTTCGGTCGCAATAAAACCCACCGCACCCGCCACATCGTAAAATTCCGGCAGTACCGTAACATCCACAATGTCGGTAGCCAACAGGCCCGCAATGGGGATGTCACAATAAAAATAGCCGGGGGAGGAATCATCCTCGCCCCAGCCATCGACCGGAATCATAAAAGACACCGCAGCCGTGACATCCTGCTTTTCGTGCAGGATGTCATCGGTTTCCTCGAATCCGTTTGCCGTTGCTTCGGAAAGGTCTCCGATTGCGGTGTTGCACTGCTTGATGTGGCTGCAAAGCGCGGCAAGCCCTGTGCCCAAAAGCGTTTTGATCTTCGCTTTTGCCATAGAGCTTACCTCCTCATGTCTTAGTCAGCCAGCAGAGCGGCGATCTCCTCTGCGGAGAAGTCCTCCACGTCCTCGTCGTGCAGAACATTCTCCGGCTCGGTGTACACGACGACTTCCTTGCCGTCAATGTTCACATTGCCGTTGGTGGAGCTGGCTGCGGTCTTGGTGGCACCCTCAGAGACACCGGCCAGCTTTTCGCCCTCGGCATCGGTCATCAGGCGCTTGCCAGCCTCGGCGGCCACAAAGTCGGCAGGCTTCTTGCCGCTGTCGGTCAGATTGCCCTCGCCGTCCAGCGCAGCGAGGTTGCCGGTGGTAGCGCCAGTGACCTTATCGGCCTTGCCGGAAATGTCCACTTCCTCCGGGGTGGGAACATACAGACCGTCGTCCTTCAGGGTCAGAGCGTTGCCCGCAGCAGCGGAAACATTGACCTTGACATCCACCTCATAGCCAGCGATGGTAACGGTGGTGGAAGCATCCTTGCCGACGGCCTTAGCCTTGTAGGTATCCACCAGCGCAGCCATGCTCAGGAAAGAGTAGGTGCAGGAGTCAGGATTCTCGCCCTTGACGGCCAGCACCATGACGGGCTTGCCGTCCAGCTTGGGGTCGGTAGCGCCGGGGTAGGTCGCAGCATCGAACTTGAACTTGGCCACGAAGGTGGTCTTGGTCTGGTCGAGGAACAGCTCAGAGGGGAAGTCAACGGAGAAAGCAGCAGTGCCGCTCTTGTCGGTAGAGGTGTAGAAGTTCACGGTGTTGCCGTCAACGCCAAGAGACTTGATAGCAGCGTTGGCTGCGGTCTGCACAGGGGTAAAGGCGTCCTTCTTGACGAAAGTCTTCTTGATCTCAGCGGTCAAGTTGCGGATGGTGGTCTTGGTAGAAATCTGCTTAGACATAATAGTGTCCTCCTAAAAATTATTTCAGCATATCAACGATTTCCTGCTGCGTTTCTTCCTCGTCGAGCAGGTCTTCACTCGTCATAACGGTTTCTTTGCGGACGGTCAGCGCGTTTGCGCTGTCGAAGTCAAGACCTTCGCCGATGCGGACGGCAATAGCGCCGCTTGCGTCGCGCTTCAAGCCCTGACCGATGCTTACGCTACCGGTTTCACCCGAACCACCTCCTTTCCCGAACAGGGTTACGGTCGCCTGAATATCTGCTTCCGGGATGCGCTGAGCGAAAAATCTGATGAAACCATCATGCGTTTCGCACCCGTTCAGGACGCCCGCTTTGGTCGTAGTATAGAAGCTGCCAGGAGATACAACGCCAACGGGTACAAGCTCGCTGGTGCTGTCCGACAGTTCTGCGTCATAAATGCACTGGTAGTAATCCATACCGCCAGCGTTTTCGTAATCATCCTCGCTGCGGGCGGGCTTCCACCCGTCAGCCGCAAGGGTGAGTTCGTAGGAGCCATAGTAGCCGCCTGTTCCGCCGTCCACCTGTTCCTTGATAAGAGCCTTTACCTGTTCTTCGTTCAGGATTTCCCCGGATTCAGACAGGTTCTTCACGGCTGCGCTGACCGCTGCCGTGATGGTAGTCGCATGGGCACTGGCGTCGGCGTTGTGCTTCTCGACTTCTGCCTTGACCATTTTTGCGAGAGCCTGCATCTGCGGGTCAACGGTAATGCTGATATTGGCCTTGTTCGACACAGCAAGCAGCGCCGACAGCTCAATCTCAAAATCGCCGTTCACTTTCGTGGACGGGACCTCCACTCCGCGTGCATCCTGCATAATAAACAGGAGTGTTTCGGCATCGTCGTTCAGCCTGCCGTAAACGCCCACCTGATGCATGATGTACGTTTCATCCGCACCGGTGATCTGGATTTTTACCCGCCGAGCCGTCTCACCGCCGCTTTCAACGGTTTCGATGTCCAGCAATTTCAGGTCATGTGTTTCGCCGCTTACCCCGGTTTCCCCCGAAAGGTCTGCGTCAGCCGTACCGGTGCCGCTCACAGCGCGGGTGATTACCAGCGCACCACCGGAGAGAGATTCCGACAGCAGGGCGGCACCGGCGGCGGTGTAGCTAGATTTTTCCCAACTCACGTTGTCTGTCCTCCAATAACAATGTTTATCGCCGTGTGCGACCGTTCAACGGTGCCCGCCGTAAAGGCTCGTGCTTTCACTGCCTTTGCTTCAACGGCACCGGGCAGCGCCACGGCAACCTGCATTTTCGATCTTCCGACCGCACCAGCAACATACGCCTTTGCGCCGATTTCCCGCGGCTTGATCCTACCGGGGATCTTTACGGTGCAGGATGTCGCCATGCCGCAGGGTGCGGCGGCGATATAAGCGGGCGACCGTTCATGCGGTTCGACGATGTAGATGATGTGCTCAAGGTGAGCGGTACAGCGCCTGGCATAACCAAGGCGCTTTTCAATTTCTTCCGGTGTGTAGTAAATGACACCATCATCGGTAATGTCTACGTTCATTCGCCAGTAGCCCGGCCTTCCTCCGTAGTCATACCATTCACTTATCTTCACATTCGGATAAATCGAGGACAGCGCCTTTTGGACTGCCCACTCCGTTCCACAGTACCGACGGACTTCCAGCGCAGTTTTGATGATCCTGCGCTTTGTTTCAATCGGATAGCTGGTGTCGTACCAGTCAACGCGGAACTGAACCGCAAGAATATCCAGAACCGCCTCATCTGCACGGTCAATATCCGTGTAGATTTTCAAGCGTTCGGCAGCTTCCAGTTCCTTCTTGCGCCGCTCCCTGAAAACTGCATCAAGGATCTGTACCCATGGCTCTTTGGCAACATCAGGCGGTAGCCCTTCGACTAGGCCGACTTCGTGGAGTTCAATCATCTTCGATTCCTCCGTATGTCACCTTGCAGCTTCGGAGCTTTGCCACCTGAATTTCGGAGACAGTTGTTTCGACCGGTGTCAACAGACGTGGGCGTTTCGCACCAGCTTCCCGTACACGCATAATCAGCTCCGCCGGTTCGATGTCCCGGCCGATTTTTCTCTGCCAGGTTTCATACTCCTTCACAGCTGCTTCCACATTTTCCTGAATCGTCGATGCATTCTTGACATTGCTCAAGGCAATATGGTAAGTAAGCTCGATGTCATACGGGATTTCTTCCGGCGCATGGCAAAGAACCAGATCACCCATCGGGCGCTTTACCGTGTCGAAATATTCCTGCATTCCGGTACATTCTTCCCTTGTCGGAACTCTGCCTCCGGCCATCAGAAAGTAAATGTGGATCGTGTATCCTTCCTTGCAAACGATCTTCGTATCTGCCACATCGGACCGCCAGCTCGATGCAAAGTATTCATAGGCATCCACCGGACCGGCCACGGAGAAAATCGAAGGTGCATAGTTGATACGTCTGGTAAATGAATCGTCACCTTCCGTATCCGTACCGCCCGTGCTTGCCGAAACACTTTTTGCCCCGGACACATACGGGATAGGATCCACCAGCACATTGATTTCTCCTTCGGCAATCCCATCGCTGTTGCTTCCTGCCTCATCCGCCACGGCAACTACGTCCACGGTCAGTTCACCGGGTAAGATCTCCGCATACTTTTCGGTTTTGAAATACCGTTTGTCTGCCGTTCTCACCTGTGTTCCTTCCGGGATTCCGGTTGCACTCGTTCTCGGCGCAGACAGTGTGAATCGAATAACCGCCGTGGCTTTTCCGGCTTCCAGGCGTTCCACTCCAACAAGCGGAGCAAGGTTGTCCAAATTCGGCCCCGTGCTCGTAGGCAGCAGTTCCGCTTTCAGACACGCCGTGCTGTACTCCATGTTGTGATGCGAACGATGTGCCAGTGTCAAAAGGACAAGCCGTGCTTCAGAACACCGTTCCAACGATACCTCACCGTTGAAAAGTTCTTTGTTGTACTTGCCAAACAGTGCCTTGCAATCGGCCACAGCTTCTTCCAGCGTTTCTTCGCCTTCAATGTCGATGTCCGGGATGTTCTCAAACTCTTTTATTTTAGACAAGCTCGTACACCACCTTTGGAATTACAACGCCATGCAGCACATCACTGTCCAGCCAGTCCACCCGCACCACTCTTGCCCGCGGCTCAAACGATGCGGTTTTCTCTGTTACCTCAGCCACATATAATCCCTTTGCCACCGGAAGTGGCTTATCGACAAATATGTTTGGATTGATTCCGAGTTCTCTGTCGCCCTCTTGGCTCCCGATTGGTGTGGAATACAGTGTGCGAAGGCACTTTGCAATGTCCTGCACTTCTTTTTGTTTTTCGCTGTCGCCGGACAGCTCAACCACCGTGCTGCTGAAGTCGATCATATGTACTCCTTTATGGTCAGGCTCACCTTGCACTGCATCAAAAGCCCGTGTTTTATCACCGAATCCCAGCTGTCGCTTATTTCAGTGACCCGAAACTTGTTTTGCGATACCGGTGCAAACCCGATAATCAGGTAATGAATCTCTCCGTTCTCTGACATTTCTGTCAGACGGTTCAGCATCTTGCGAGGATTCACGCCGAGTGCTGCATCCAGAAGAATATCAAAGGTGTACTCTCTCAGTTTCGGTGATAAATACTCTGCTCGTGCTTTTCCTCCCAGAACTTCATGTTCCGCCCAGTTTGCGCCGGTCGTTCCCTTGAAGTTTGACGGGGTGAGCACACGCAGGTGCCCCACGGAGAAAATCACATCGCCGAAAATTCCAACATACATTCCAAAACCTCCTTACAGGGGTGCGGATGTTTTCTTGCCAAGGTTTCCGGTGTGCGTATGCGATACCAGCGATTTGCCGGACACAACAACATCGCCACCTCCGCCCTGGATGTTCACTGTTCCAGCGGTCGCATTGATGGTCGATGCCGTCATTTTCAATTCGCCGGATGCTGCAAGCGTGATCCCCGCCGGGGATGTCACCTTGATTTCTCCGCCCTCGCTGATGGTCACGGTTGCACCGCCCACCTGGATCTCAAGACTTTTCGCCTTCAGGATTTTCTTTCCGTCCACATAGTCGGTCAGTTCTTTTGCATTTGCATCAAACTTCCGATATGCCTTTCCTCGTGAGTTGGCATAATCCTTTCGGTAGACTTTTTCTTTTCCTTCAGGCGGTTTGTTCTTTTCATTCCAGACGTTGCCCACCACAACAGCATCCTCCGGGCTTTCTCCTGGATGCAGGACAAGCACAAGATCATCAACTTCCGGTGTCTGGTACTCGCCATTGGACAGAAACGGCACCATTTCCGTAACGGTGTCGTCCCTGTCTGGGTAAGTAACTTCGCACTTTCCAGCCTCATAGTCGATAGAACTCACATTGCCGAATCTCACTTCACTGCTCATGCGAAATCCTCCTTTTCCACTTTGCTGGCCTTGACCTGTGTTTTGTAGCCGCTGGATGGAGATATGCTGTGTTCCATCTGATCAACGAAATACTTTCCGTCCATCTTTCCATAGCCAACTAGGTTAAAGCACTGCGCTGAAGCGCCGGCCGGATAGCCCAACATCGTAAAACTGATCTGGGTTGCTCCGTGGTTGGCATTCTTGATGGCCGCTATCAGGCGGGCTTTTGCGTCTGCCTCGCTGCTTACCTTTCCAGTAAGTTTAAGCTGGCGTTCGTCCGTGCCCACCTTGACGTTGATATTGATTTTTTTCTGTTTGTTGGTGTAGGTATAAAGGCCGCCCGTGTATGTTCCAGTCAGCTTTGTGTTCCACTTGAAACTTCCCGGCTCTACGCACAGGGCCGTCGGATTTCCAACGGGCCGGCTCTCATATACCGTCCATACAGGATCTTTCGCCTTGTACTTTTCCCGGTCGTACACCCAGAGCTTTGAAGTGTAGACTTTGATAACCAGTGCATAGGTGCTGCACAGATCTTGCAGAAAGGCACTATCTGTTCCGTCCTGTTCCTTTGCATCAATGCTGTGGTCGTCTCCCTCAAACTTCAGCTCCAATTTGTAACGGCCTGCAATGGTTTCAGCGATTTTCTTTACGCTGGTGTTCTTCCATGTAAAGGTCCGGTTTCTCTCGCTGAAGCTGGTGTCGTTCGGCTTTGCCACGCCGCCCATCGTCAGCGAATCAGGTGCACCGGCAAAACTAAGATCATCCAGCACGAATGCCCCGCACTCGGCGCTGTAATCTCTGTAGCCGCTCTCAATGCCCCCGATATTCCAGTCCTTTACAACAATAGCCGGGTAGAGCTTCACGCCCTTTTCCGGCATCCAGTCATTTTTCCATTTGGCAGCTTTGGCATTGACTGTAATGCTCACACTGTCGCTTTTGGATTCAGCCACATCCGTGTACTTGAAACTTTCCAGATCAGGTGCGATTTCTTCCGAAATATCGGTTTTCTCGTAGGTCAGAAGAACCGCAGCCTGCCTTCCTTTGGGTCTCGCTGCTGTCAGTACCATCATGCACCTGCCTTCCAGGGCGGAAGGTCTCCGCTCTTTTCAGCCGGCAGAGCTGGTGTTGACAGCACCGTGCCGGAATCGAACCGGACGATATGGATATATCTGGGGTTGTTCTGCATCAGCCAATCGGCTTTCAGCTCGCTTCCGTACACGTTCAGGGCAATCAGATCCCAGGTGTCACCGGACTTTGTGGTGTAATCAAGTGCCATACTGCGTGCGCCTCTTTTCGCGTTCGTACCGTTCCACATACTCGCAGAACTTCTCGTAACCTTCGTCCATAATGGAACGTAGATCTTCGGCATTCATGCTGCCGTAGATGGTGAAGTTTGGTGCATAAACATATGTGTTTCCGCTGGAACTCGTATAGGTACGCTGGTAGCTGTTGCTCGATTCACCGCGCTGGTTCCCGGTGCTGCCACCAGAAGCATCTTCGCTCCCGCCGATGGGCTTCAGCTCTACTTCCTGCTGGTAGTTCTGAAGGTCTGCCAGCATCGACAGATTTTGCCTTGTCAGTTCGCTGTTTCCAGCCGTCGGGAAGAAGTTTACATTGCTCAGGTCGTAGTTGTCCGGGTTTGCAGCGTATTCCAGCTTTGCCTTTTCCGCATCTGCTCCCCGGATAAACCGGATTGCCTTCTGAGTATTTTCGTTTGCAAGAACAGACTTGGCACCAGCAATCACTTTCCCGATTCCGGTGTTCAGCAGCTGTTGGGCTTTGCCCTGGTCATCCGACACGGTAGGTGTCGGCATTGCCGCCAGAGTTTCCAGCCCATCTACTGCATAGTTGGCGATCTCCGTGATACGGCTGAACGCCACACCAGCGTCGGACCCCAGTACCAATGCCGCTGCAACAGGCTGAACCATAGTGTCAAAACTTTGAGCCACCTGGTTGTAATACTGCTGGCGACGTGCTCTGTTGAAGTCGATCAGGTTAGAATCTTCTTCTGTAAAACCACCGTCCGCGAACATCTTCGGCTTTCTGCCGGGCAACCCCAGCAGATCACCCAGACCAACGCCCAGCAGCTTACCAGCGGTCAGCCAGGTATCAATGTTCTTTTCACGAACGCCGCGCCGGAAGCTGATAACGGCTTCCGGGCCAGCCTCACCAGCAATAGACGGTCCCTGCGTCATGCCGCCGTTGGCAAATGCCGGGACAGACACGGGTGACAGGTTGAATCCGAACGACTTACCGCCGATCACCGGAACCGGAATGCCGAACAGCGTTTCCGGTATTGTGAGCTGAATTTTGTTCAGCGCCCCAATGATGAAGTTGACCGCTTTCACGCCGATGGTTGCAACCTGCTTCAGGAAGCCGATGATGCCCAGAATCACAGGCTCTACCACAGGAAGCACCTTACCCACCAGATCCACCGCCACCTTGATGGCGTTGACCAGTGTGGTGCCTACCAGGCTTACCACCGTAGACAGCAGCGGCATGACCGCCGGAATGCCTTCATTCACGATAAAGCCGAAGATCTCAGTCAGCACCGGCTTGATGTGGTTTACTCCCAGATCTACAATCTGAGAGAACACACCGGCGAACGATTCAATCAACGGCATAACCGTCTGGATGGCAGGGGTCATAGCTCCGAACACGTCACCCAGATTTAGCCCTCCGATACTGAAGCCGGATAGCTTTTCCTGGATGCTCTGCAAGCCCTCCGGGGTGGTGAGCTGCCCGAACACTTGCTTTACAGTGTCGCCGACACCGGCTATCTTTCCGGTAAATTTGTCAAAGACGGCAAGCCCGCCCTCGCCAAATACCATTCCGACGATGTTGCGGATGTCCTCGAAGTGATCTCCCAACAACGAGACTGCCGCAACGATTGTACCGATGCCGGTAATAACCGGGCCGAATGTGCCAAGCAGTGCCATGAATCCGCTGCCCAGTTTTGCGGCCACTGGGCCTACCGTCGTACCCAGTACGTTCAGCCCTGCGCCGCCGACATTCAAAGCTCCCTTCACCGTACTCAAAGCGCCGCCGCCGATTTTGGATGCTGCACCCGCCACCTTGCTGCCGACACCGAGGACGGTAGAACCCACTTTGGACTGGCTGACAGTCTGCCATGCATTGGACAGCCCATTTCCAATGACCGTCTTTCCTGCACCGAGGAAATTTTTCACTCCACCGGCCATACCTCCAAGGTCAAGACCGTTCGGTCCTGCAATGCCGGAAAGAATCTGTCCCGCAACACCGCCGGTCTTGGCGATAAATCGTCCAACCGGATTGCCGCTTCCGAACCCCACCAGAGCATTTTTCAGGCCGCCCAGCGATTGCCCGACATTGGAAACATACCTACCGGAGCCGGAGTTTTTCAGCACGCCCAGTAGGCCACCGTTCGTGCTAGCTTCCAGCACATCATTTACAAAACCGGTGTTTCCTTTCTTGGTTCCGCTTCGCAGGCCCTTGAAATTTTTCAGTGTTGCCCAGATGCCGACACCAGCGCCGTCCAACGTCTGCCCAATTTTTCCAAGGCGCGTTGTGGGCTGCTGCGCTCCGGCACCGGCCATCTGAACGCCGTACTTTGCATTTTCAGCAAACATTCCGGCATTCGATTTTACAAAGGATGCGCCACCAACTGCCCGTTGGATCAGGCTTGTGGGTGTCAGTGCTCCCATCAGATTTCGGACAGTGATGCCTCCGAATGTTCCGCCTGGGGCACCGCTCGGTTTTCCGCCGATTGCAATGTTCCCGATGGTGTTCAGCAGTGAGGATCCTGTGCTATAAGCCGTCGGTGCAAAGCTCATAGCTCCGAACGCCGCAACTATGGCAGCAATGGCCCCTGCCACTTCCGGCCCATGCTCTGCAGTGTAGTCGATGCCCTTCTGGATCCACGGCAATGCCGCCTGCGCCGCATTGCCAATTCCAAGCAGCGCGGAGTGCAACATCGGCAGAATGCCATTGACGATGTTGGACAGATCTGGCAAGTTCTCGGTGATACCGTTTGCTATGTCGATCCACATGGATGTCAGTTCTTTCTTTGCCGGAAGGAACTGATTGCCCACATTGATAAGCAGGCGGTCTGTCGCATTACTTGCCATCTGGCTTACCGCTTTGCTGGTGTCCAGACGAACAAGCAATTCTTTCTCCATGCTGCCGCTGTATGCGCTGGTATCACCAGCCATAAGCAAGGCATTCTGGAACGCAGGCAAGTTGCCCACAATTTTTGAAACGCCCTCAATGGCCCACTGTCCAAACAGTGTCTTGATGGTCGCAGTCTGCTGGTACTTGTCCTGTTTCGAGATCGCCTCAAAGACTTTGTACAGAGTGCTTGCTGCACCATCTTCTCCGTTCGGCCCGGTGGACTGCATATCCTTTGCAATCTGCACAGGATCAAAACCGAGTCTGTTCCATGCGCCCACCTGCGCATCCGTTGCACTGTTGCCAAGGGTGATGTTTGTAAACACACGGTTCAGGCTTGTTCCAGCCTTTCCCTCATTAACGCCCATAGCCAGCATGGTGGCTGCCAGCGCAGAGGTCGTGTGCAGGTCAACGCCGGCTGTCTGGCCGACACCGCCGGACGTATTCACCACGCTGGCGATTTCCGCCGCCGTGGTAGCCATGTGGCCGCCCAGATAGTTGATGGCATCTGCAATGTCGATAATCTGGTTGTGGGTCTTACCAAAAGCGGTTTCCCACTTTGCCATATAATCGGCCGCAGACTTTGCATCAATGTCCCACGCGGCGGCTAGTCGGGCCGTATCGTACAGGTAGCTTTTTTCTCCGGTTTGCTGGTTATCCAGAAAGATTTGCTCATAGCTCTTACCGGACTGTCCCAGCGATGCGGCGATCTGCGCCATCTCGTCCCGTTTGATTGGGACCTGCGTGGTCATCTTGAGGATCGCGTCCTCCATGGTGGCACGCTTTTCCGGGTCAATGCTGCCGTCATCGTTCATGATGCCGCCAACATACTTGACTGCATCTGCCGCCTGGGCTTGGTATTCCTCTGCCATGGAGGTTGTCTTTTTAATCATGACAGCGGACGCAGTTGTCAGCGTCGCCATGATTCCAAGCCCAGTCTTTCCGATTACGCCCAGAGTGTTTGCTACCGTGCTGCCCAGTGACTTGGTTCCCGTCAATGCGTTTGCCAGATCACCGGTCAGCCCCTTCGTCTGCTTTATTGCAGTTACAAGGGACGGGTCCACCTTGCCCATGATGCGGATGCTGAGGTCTAGTGCTCCATTTCCCGCCATACGTCTGCCACCTCGTTACACAGATCCACCAGCTCCCGCCGGGGCAGGTGCAGCAGATCCGTCATGTTGGAATGCGTGGCAATGGATAGCTGGATAGCCGCTTTCCGAAGTCCTTTTGCCCCGCCTTTTACTCGAAAAAATCAGAGTTTACAGCATCACGCAGCTTAACCGCCTCGCACAGCGGCAGACCAGCAAAGAAGTCCACCGGGTAGCCGGTGCCCATGCTGGCGATGATGCAGCAGTACAGGTAGTTGCGATGCGTATTCACCGGTGCAAATCCGCCCGCAGCCATACGGTTTTCTGCCATGGATTCGCTCATAGTGTTCAGTTCGCCCACGCCGGACAGGTCGATGCCGTCAAAGGTCTTGCCCTTCAGTTCCGCCTTTTCGCTGCCCTCGTAGGTGTAGGGCGCTGCAAACTTCAGGGTGTGAGATTCCAGCTGCTTTTTCACTTCATCGGCGTTCTCGCTGTTATCCATGCCCTTGATAACCGCCGCCTGCACTTTCTTGATCTTGCCGCGGGGCATGAGCTTGAAGAACTCCACCGGCTTTCCAGTAGCCTTAACAGCCATTTCCTGTGCAAAGGAAGTGGTCATTTCCATCGCGTACATGGCCGCCGTCTCGTTGCCGATGCTTTTCTGAATGTCGATCAAGTCCTGCACGGTCATCTTCTCCATACCGGACAGATCCAGGCTGTCGTACTCCTTGCCCTCGAACTTATAGGGCTTGTCGAACTTCACGATATTGTCCATTGCTGTTTCCTTTCCAAAAGACAATCAGCCGCCCCACGCCGGGACGGCTGACTTCTTCATGTATCGGGTTTAGATAAGAGCGTTGATCTCGGCACGCATATCCTCGCCATCGACATAGTAGCGGCCCGCAAACTTGTCGATGTCGATAACAGTAGTGCCGTCAACCTCCATCAGGTAACGGGTGACTTCCAGCGTGGTGGTGCTGCCCATGGTGTCGGCACGCTTCAGCTTGCCGGGATCCAGTTCCTTGGGACGACCACCCAGGACGACGCGCAGGCCCTTGTAGGTGTAGCCGCCGTTCTTGTTGTCGTTCTGCATGGCAGCACGCAGGGTAATCTGGATGTTCTTGTTGGGGTTCATCATCTTGGTGGCGTAGCTGTACATGGTGTTCCAGTTCAGCGTTGCCTCCATGGATTCAAACTGACCGGGCACGGGAGAATCGACTTCGCCCGCAATGCCCATGCCGGACACGGAGGTGGTCTTGTTCTTGATCTTGGGCAGGGTGATTTCATCCGCCAGACCAATGAGCAGGTCATCTTCCGTGTACGCATTGTAGTCATTGATGACCTGTGGAACCAGGTCACTGGAAATATTCAGAGCCATATGTCATTCCTCCTGCTTACAGAGACAGAGCGGAGGTCAGCGCGCCGGCCTCGTACTCCATGGTGTTATTGATCTGCTTAAAAGGCGGGAACGGCGTGCAGAACTGATAGAAGGAGTAGTGGCCTGCAACCAGTTCAGCGGTCGTGTTGCGGTCGGGGTCTGCCTTCATGCTGTAGCTGGCGCATACCTCGGTAGAGACATAGACGCTGCCCTTCATGTTCTCGCTGTCGATGATGGACTGAAGGCGCTTCTTGTTCATGGGCTTATCCAGCTTGCTCATGTTGTCCAGAACAAAGCTGGTCCAGGAGTGGTTGAAGAAGCGGCGGACACAAAGGAAAGCGTCCTTCGGGTCGGTGTTTTTCGGGTAGCAGCAGGTCTCATTGCCCCACACAACAAAGTCGCCGGAGCGGATGAAGGTCGCCACGCCCTGCTCATTCAGCACATTGCCCTGCTCCTGATCCATCAGGACTTCGGTGCCATCTTCCAGGCAGGCGGAGGAAATGGGTACGCTGACATTGGACGGGCTGGCATTAGGCGTGTCGTTGTACAGGCTGTCGTTGTAGACTGCCGCAGCAGCGGCCAGAGAGCTACCGCTGTAGATGGTGCTGCCGATCTTGCCGTACAGCCACAGGCCATATGCTTCACGAGAAGTTGCGCCCTGCTTGACCTTCTGGTTTGCCACGTCGGTGTACTTGCGTGCACCGGAAGCGGAACTGTCGATGTCAACAAAGCACACTGCATCGAAAACGCCATTGATCTTGCGGCACTTTGCCTGGAGCGCTGCGCACACCATGGGATCCTTGGAAAAGCGGGGTGCCAGCAGAATGCCGGGAACCATGCCCAGCTTGGGGAACACCTGTCTTACCACTTCCAGTCCGGTCTCTGCACCGGTGGCCGCATTCACGCCGCCCACGATGTCGGCAGCGGTGATTTTGGTCGGGTCAAGAATGGAACCGGAAACGGTCAGGGCCGTTGCGCCGTCGCCTTTGCCGCCGTTGACCAGCGCAATGCTCACTGTGCCGTCGTCGTTGAAGCTGGCCGTATAGTCCTCGTCCACCGTAAGTACGGTCTGCTCTTTCTTCACAACCAGCTTTTTCAGCAGGATACCGGTCTCGTCGATCTCTGCAATGCCATCATTCACCTGCACAGTCTTGTTGGACAGCTCGGTAATATGCTTTGCATTTGCAGGATCCAGGACGTTGACCACGACGATGGGGGAAATGCCCATCACCTGGAAGCTGGCACTCACAGCCTCGCACAGGGTGTACTTTGCGAAATCACTGGAATAGCCCACTGCGGCGGCAGCCTCTTTGAAGGTGTTCACCAGCATCGGCGTGTTTACTGCCGCTTCCGGGTCATCCAGCATATTAACGGGGGCCGTGCCCACAACAATCTGCAGGCCGGAGTTGACCGTTACCGGAGCGGTGACGCTGGTCGCCGCTTCAGTCTTGTTAAAGCCATGCGAAATAGCCATCTGTCGTATCCTCCTTACTTCATCAGGGCAGCAGCCTTGTTGCAGAGAATATTTTCTCTGGTGCCGTCCTGTTCCAGTTTCACCCGCATTTCAGCGAGCTTGTCCAGCGGAACGATCAGTGCCTTCAGAAGCGGCACCTGTTCCACTTTTTCTTTCAGCTTGTCGGGCAGGCCATCCACGAAAACCGTGTACTGCGGTGCGATACCCTTGATAGTCGGGCCGCAGTATGCCACGGGGGCCTGCACCTGCGCTGCGGCCTGTTCAGTCTGATTTTCCTGAACTTCTGCCGCTGCTTTCTTTTCAGTGCCCATATTAAATCAACGCCTCCACTTCTTCATTTTTCAGTGCGTTCGGGGTCTTGCAAATCAGATTCACAATTCCCCAGTAGTAGTGATCCATGTCATCGTCTGAAAGCTCCCACTTTCTGGGATAGCCAACCTCAAACGCTCCACCGAAAACCGGCTTGCGCTTGAAGTGCTGCATAATCGCTTCCTTGATGTTCACGGTCTCCACATACCCCTGCCGATCAATTCCACGGTCATAGCTGCAAATAACCAGCTGCATGAGAACCAGCTGTGGATCATGGTCATTATCGACCTCGCCGCTCGATTCGATTACGATGATGCAGGGGTACATGGCATCGTTTGTGTCAATGTCATCATCGTTGTCCGTCTGGGTAGGCAAAAACTGCTTATAGATCTTGAGGGGCTTTTCCCCTTCCTGCCCGGTGAACATCATGCCCCGGAACAGTTCTTCCAGCTCGTCCATCATGGCTTGCTGGCACATTTCGCTGGTATAACCGGTGATTTTCTCGGCCATATCAGATCACGCCCTTTCGCTTTGCATTGGCGATCAGCTGCCGGATGCGCCGTTCGGTGTTGTCCTGAAGCATCTGCTCCACGGTCGTTTCCTGCATTTCCCACACCGTGTGGTGCATCGCAGAGCCGGAAGGGCTGGACATCGTGACCAGCTTTTCGTTCGGCTTCCAGCGTTCTTTTCCACTCTCGGTATAGTCTTTGTCAGCTGGCACGCCCAACTGGCGCTGTACCATACCGATGTGCTTCGACTTAAACTGAACCAGGAAGCCCTTGCTCCTTTCGCCGGTTCCGCTCAGGCCAATCATCGGACTGCCTTTCAGAACGTGTGCCTGAAAAACAGGCGGCGCATTGCGAACAGACGGACCCATGAAGGGCTTTGTGGGGCTGGTTCTGAAATAGCCCAGGTCTGCCCGGAATGCGCCGGGGTCGTTCTTCATGATGGCAAGGATAGCCGTCGGGTGGCGGTTGGTCGCTCTCTGCCGCTGACGCAGATCTTCGATCATACGCCTGCCAGCCGCGTTGAGGTCATAACGGTTCTTAACCTCGGTCAGCATCAGCTTTCGCGTCTGTCTGGCCGTGGTGTTGACCGCCACCTTCAGCGCTGCCGGGGTCTTGTTCGACAACACGCCAAGGGCACGGGACACTTCTTCGTCATTGACGGAAACCGTCATGGTGGAAGCGTCGTAGTTGGTATGGAAGTATGCCACCTTACCTCACCCTTTCCAATTCCATCCGGTAAACTCCCGCCTTCAGGGAGCAGGACTTGATTTTGTAGTCCCGCTTCTTATCCAGTGTGATCTGCTTACCGTTCTTTGGCATCGGGCCGTAGTCTTTCTGTTTCACGAACAGCAGCAGATCGGCCTTATACATTCCCTGGTCAAAGGACTGTTTTGCTCCGCCCTCCCAGTGCGCCGCACGTTCATTTACGCCGGGGTGCTGGGTAATGCAGAGCATCCGCTTATCATCTATGTAGCGTTCTTCTGCAAACTCGTTCAGGTTGAAGAACACCGTTTCCACATCCTGCGCCACATAGTCTTTGAATGTAGGGAGCGGCTTCGGGGTGTCCGGTGTACCGTAGTTCTGGTCAACATCCAGCATATCCGTGCTCCTTCCCGTATCAGCAGACGGTAGCGACCAGCCAGCTGTCCACCTTGTTGGGGATCAGAAGCGGGTGGGACTGCAGTTCCAGGAAACGGCGGTCAGGGCGGTGCTCCACATAAGTACGCAGCAGACGTGCGGTTTCGGCGGTATGCCAAACCTTGTCATCGTCCAGATAGGTGCACAGGCCGTAAGCGCGCATGAAGGTTGCGTTGCTCGGAATCATCAGCACCATGTTGTCCGGAATCAGGGGCTTAATTTCCTTGGTTTCATCATCCAGGTAGACTTCATCATATCCGTAGATGTCCACGCCGGGCAGGTTCAGGTGGCCGTAGTAGGTCAGGCCGCCTTCCAGTTCCTTGGGGGCCATGGCTCCAATGTCAAAGCGGCGCTTGTCCATCAGATCCAGAATCTGGCTGTCGGCCATGAAGTGATTCGCGGCCAGCTTGCCCATAATAATCATATCAGCGTTAGCAAAGCCGTTACGGCTCACCTGCTGCTTCCAGTCGCGCAGATTGCCCCAAGGATCCGCAGCAGACTTGCCCCACTGCTTCGTGCCTTCCAGGGTGATTTTGTTGGTGAAGCCAAAGTCGATAACTTCATCCACGCCCTTGCCCTTCACTCTCAGCCTACCAGTAGTAAGTACCTGGGCAGCCATCCACTCTTCGCGGCGGTCAACCATGTCGTTCAGCTTGTTGTATTCCTCAACCAGCTTTTCTGCTGCACGGTCAGCGGGAGTGCGGCTGGAATAAATGTCCTCACCAGGCAGGCGCTTCATGAACATATCTGCGGTGGTGATGGTCGCCGGGTTGACGAGGGGCGGCTTGTAGGACTTGGTTTCGTAGCCCTCACTCTCTACGATTTCACCGCCAACCATGGGATGAACGAAAGCCGCCATCTTACGGTCGCCCTTGACAACATCAATGTCAACGTGCTCGTCAGAGGAAGTTTTCAGCTTGGTGAAAAAGCGGTCACGCAGAAATGTGCGGGTCGGGGGCGCAGTACGCACAACCTCGGCCAGATACCGCGGCTCGTAAATGTTGATCTCATTTGCCATTTTTTGTTTCCTCCTATCACTTCAGGAAAATGCCCAGATTACGCAGAGGAACTTCCACGTCATCCACGCTCACATTGTTGGGCAGTGCCAGACCATGGGCAAAAAACTCACCGGTCAGATAAACCGGTACTTCCTTGTCTGCCTCGGCGCTGTCAGCCGTGATGCCGTACAGACCAGTCAGAACCGCCGTGCCTGCGCTGGCCGGTGCCGCAATAGGCTTCACCTTGCCATCTGCGATCAGGACAGGCGCGTGCGCTTCCACCGCTTCGCTCGCGGTCTTGCTGGTCTTGGCAATGCCAATATCCGTGCCGGCAATGAAATACTCCGGCGCGGTGCTGAAGTCTTTTCTTGCAAGATCCATACTCATGGTTCTTTCCTCCTTACTTCACGCCGTTGGCTTTGCGGATGGAGTTCATGAAGGATTTTTCCTTCGCGTCCTCCGGCTCCGGGTTTGCAGGCGGCGGATTAGTGATGTCGTTTGCACCAGAATCCTGGGCGTTCTTCTTCACCTTGTCCAGGTAGTCCTGGCTCTGCTTCTGCTGCTTTGCCTTCATGCTGGCGATCATAGCTTTTGCAAAGGATGCAGAATCAACGGGCTTGGTAAACTTCGCCTCGTTGGCCTGATCTTCTGCGCCGGGCATGGTCGCGTCCTCGATCTCCTTGATGCGGGTGCGCTCGGCAGTGATAGCCTCATTCTCGATGGTGGCTACCAGATCCGGGTACGCCTTGCGGAGATCATCCGTGGTCTTGATGTCCATGTCTTTTACCTCCCCATGGTCATTGCGTTCCGGCTTTTCCGCCGGGTTCATATTTTCAGACCGGTTCACAGGTTTTTCCGTGACCCGACTTCTGACAAAATTGGGCGCTTCGTTGAACGGGGTGTTCATGCTGATGCTGTTGACGAACAGGATGCCGTTGCGGTTCTCCACAACAGAATCGTCCGCTTCGTCGTCCACCTCGTCCACAAAGCCTTTCTCCTTGGCTTCCGTTGCCGTCCACCAGTTCGTTTCATCCATCCACTTGGCGCATTCGTCCTCGGTCTTGCCGGACTTCTTGGCGTACAGAGTGACGATGCTGCTGCGGATGGTTTCCAGCGCCTTCAGGCAGTTGTTGAGATCTTCTGCGGTCAGGTAATCGCAGACGCCCATGCTGACCGGATGCACCATGTAGCTGCCGTCTGCCGCTGCCACCACCTTGTCTGCATGGCAGGCAACAATGGTTGCTGCGCTGGCGCACAGGCCGTCGATGTGGGCGGTCACGGTGGCTGCATTGCGTTCCAGCATATTGCCGATTGCCTGCGCCGCAAACACATCACCACCGCCGGAGTTGATGTACACAGTGATCTCCTTCACGTCGCCCAGGGCGGCGAGGTCATCCGCAAACCGTTTCGGGGTCGCGGCGTCCTCCCACCAGCTGCGCTCGGAAATATCGCCGTAAAGCAGCAGTTCCGCTTTCTGGTCATCACCGGCCAGATTGCGGAACTGCCAGAACTTATCATTCGTCATCTTTTGGTTCGTCTGGGAATTTGGTTTGCTCATTTAGACCAACCTCCTTCATTTTTTCCATTTCGCTTTTGCGCTGCCTCATGTTTGCCCGCCAGTTCCCGCCGGTCATCTGGGCAGTTTCCTGCTCATTGGTGCTGATGCCCTGCTTAACACGCAGAATCGCCGCCTCAATCTCTTTCTTGGCGTCCAGATTGGTGCGTGCCGGACCATTCCATGTGCAGCCCATGTAGGCTTTCGCCACAGCCGGGTCATCAAAGAAGCCAGGTGCATTGATGCGTCCACGGGCTACCGCTTCGGCAAACCATTTCTCGTAGGCTGGCTGGCAGAAGTCTGCTGCAAAGCTATCCCGCAGCACGCCGCAGGTGCGCCAGAACTCGTTCAGTGCGCCGCGGCTTGCGGAATAGTTGGAGCTGAATTTCTTATAGAGCACCTCACTTGGGATCTCTACGCCGGTTGCCACCTGATTGGACATGGCTGTCATGAAGCCGTCATAGGTTGTGGTCGGGTGCTTCGGGTCGAATACGCTCGTATCCTCTCCCGGCGCAAGGTCGAACACAGCGCTCGGCGCAAGGTCGATGCCCAGTTCATCGGGCGGGGTGTTCGGGTCCTCCGCCTTATCCGCCGGTTCCTCGCCGAACGGTGCTTGGCTGGTCGGATTTTCATGCTTGATAAACAGCGTGATGGACGATGCCACGATGGCCGCCGCCAGCTCCGCTTCCGTGTATCTGCCCATCTGTTTCAGCGTGGGCAGCACCGGAGCCAGCAGAGGAACGCCGCGCCGCTGCCCGGCGCGTTCCCTCTGGGTGACGCACAGGATGTTCGGCTCTCCCGTTTCCGGGTCGCGGGCTTCCACCCGCGTCCATGTCAGCGGCACCGTGCTGTCGTATGCCAGCGGATGCCGACTTGCTATCCAGTACGCCACCACCGCGCCGTCCCGGTTCGTTTCCACGCCCTGCACGATCTGGAACACATCATGCCCGTCTATCTTGCAGGGTGCCATTATGTCCGTCCGGTCAGGGCTGCAAATCAGGTCTGCTTCGATCAGGCGCAGCCGCAGAGCATACGGCCAGTGCGGATGTTCGCTGAACTGTACCGCCGCAAACGCATCGCCGTTCATCAGGAAGCTGGTGAATGCCAGCGTCTGCAACCGCCAGAAGTTATCCATGCCAGCAGCATCGCAAAGGGTGCTGTCCGCCCAAAGTTCAAATTCGCGGGAGATCTGCGCCTGCAATCTGTCCGCTTGTTCCTCGTTCAAATGCAGATAGTCCGCATCCACCTGCGGGGTCGGCACAAGGCCGCTGCCCACCACATTGGTGCGCAGGGTCTTGATGGCACCCGTTGCCAGAGGGATACCCATGTAAGCATCTCGGCTCCGTTTGCGCAGTGTTTCCAGATTGTCCTCGATGTCCTCTTTTGCGCTTCCGCCGCCAACGTGCCAGCTCCGCATAGAGCGGGATGTGTGGGACGCGCCATAGTTCCCGTAACCGGTGCCGTTGTTTATGATAGACAGCGCCGTGCGGGCCATAGCGCGGCGATACCCCTTTTCGGGGGAGATTGCCGCAATGGCCTTATCAAGGAAATTCGCCATGTGCTCCACCGTCCTTACACATCATGCGGGGAGAAGTGATAGATCCGGTTTCTGCCCCGGCCCCTTTCCTCCGCTTCCGCTTCAGCCACTTTCTTTTCCCAGAAAGCAATGCTTTCCCGGATCTGTTTCAGGCTGGCGCGGGTCAAGACCATCTGCTCGATCTGGTAGCTCTGCCCGGTCGATACGGCGGCCTCGGCTTCCAGCCACATATCAAGGTGCCGCTGGGCGGTCTCTTTTGAAATAACAGGCATTGGTTAGATACCTCCCGATCTCCTTCTGCGGTATTGGCGCTGCTGTGCAGGACGCTGTGCATCCTCACCGGGGATTTCCAGACCGGGCGGGTTGCTGATTTCCAGCGCAGCAGTTGCGTAGTTCCGCACGTCAAATGCTTCATTACGTTTCTGCGCCGGGTCCTTCAGTTCCCACCGTTCCACTTTGCGGCCAGACTTCCAGCGTGTGACCTTGTGTTCCGCAGTAAGCATCTTGAAATAATTTTCGTCATACCCGGCATCTTCTGCCGCCGGGAAGTGGCAGTAGTTCGGGCCTTTGATAAGCACTTTCAGCCGGGCAAGGACGTGGTTCTTGCCGGTATCAACGCCCAGGGTGAACAGTTCGCCCTTGACGCGGTTGTTCTGGGTGGGGTTGCGCAGGTAGGGTACGTCCATACCGCCACGGCCCTTGATGGCCCAAATATGCCGTTCCTCCCGTTCTTTGCAGAACCGGATGACCTGATCCGGGAAGTGGCCGCCGCTGTCCATGCAGACAGACCGCAGGGACAGCTCTGTGCCGTCTTTCTTTTTCCAGGTGCGGGAAAGAAACTCGTCAAGGTCTGCCCAGACCTGACCACGCTTCAGGTCGCCGTAGATGCGCTGGTACCGGATGCCCCAGCTCTCTCTGCCGATGCCCCAGCCCACCACTTCGGCCTCGAAGCGGTTGTCCTGAGTATCGACACCGGCTGTCAGGTACACCACGCCGTCCGGAACTTCGGCCTCGTAGAACTCGCGGCGATCCAGCAGGTTGTTTGCCTCCACTGCTTCGCCCGGTTCCTCCCACGGCAAGCCCAGGTCAGTGTTCACAAAGACCTGCATCTTCTCGTAGTCGCCGCGCTGTGCATCCAGGTCAGCAGCAATGAAGTCCTCCACGATCTTGTCCCACCCGCAGAGGGTGGAGCCGATCTTGTTCATGTGGAAGCCCCGCACCGCCCGTTCCGGGTGCTCTGCGTGCCACTTGCCCTGCACGCTGTTCTTCTTCCAGCGGTATTCGTTGTCAAGGCAGCCACACTCGGCACAGCGGTATCTTGCACCGCCTTCCTTCCAGTTGTCCTTGTCGAATACCATGTTGTCCCAAACAAAGGGCTGATAAAAGCCGCAGTTCGGGCAAGGCACCGTCCATTCCTCTTGGGTGGATGCGTTGAACTCGTCCAAAATGCGGCTGTTGTTTTTGTCGGTGGGGGTCGATACCAGCACCGTCTTGTAATCCCAGTAGGTCGTTTGACGCTGCTCGGCCAGCATGACCGGGTCGCCTTCTTTGCCGGCGCTGGCTTTGTAAGCGTCCACCTCGTCCGCCAGCAGCACCTTGATGGGGCGGCCGCGCAGATCGGTCGGGGCGTTTGCACCAACGATGGTCAGCTGACCTCCGGCAAAGTTCTTTTTCATGATCGTGTTGCCAGAGTAGCGGCTCTTGTTGTCCACAAGGCCCCGGAGCACCGGAGTGTCCCGGATCATGGTAGCCAGACGGTCTTTGCTGAAACTCTCGCCCAGGTTCACCGTGGGCTGCACAATCATGATGGGGGCCGGGTAATAGCTCATGTAGTACCCGATGGTGTTCAGGATCAGCCCGTCCGTCTTGCCGGACTGGGCACACATCATGGCAACCACCTTGCGGATGTGAACATCCCCGATGGCATCCATGATCTCCCGCTGAAAGGGTGCATTGTCCGTATTCCAGCGGCCCTGCGCTGCGGATGCTTCCGCCGACAAGCGGCGGTAGTTATCTGCCCATTGACTAAGGGTCAGGTTCGGGGGCGGCTTCAGCGCACCCAGTGCCCGGCTGAACATCTGTGCAGTCTGCGGTTCCAGGTGGATCATTGCCATTGTTGCCGCCGCCTTTCATGACACAGCTGCCGAACGGGCAGAACTGCTGGATCTCATTCAGCCGGGTTCCCCAGACACAACCCCGGCATTTATTCTTCCTGCTCATCTTCGGGTTCCTCCCCCGCTGGTGCTGCCAGCGCAATTTCGGGGTCACTCAATTCCACAAGTGCTTCCTGCACTGCTTTTTGCAGAATGTCGTGGGCTTCCGCCGGGTCGGTCAGCTGGGCCATGGTACTTGCGTACTTAGTCGGGATGGTTTCCAGCCTGTTCTTGAAATTGGCAAAGATGGTTTTCAGGGCGCGTTCCACGTCCTCGGTGCGATGCAGGTCGCCTTGGGCTTCCTCCATCCGCATTTTCTCGATCTTGCCGCGGGTTTCCTCCCGCTCGGCACGGGCAGCAACAAGGCGGGCTTGATCGTCTTTGTTTCCGATCTTGAAGTTCAGGTATTGCCGGACGCAGACCTTCATGTCAAAGACACCGGGCCGGACTTCGGACAGCACGCCCTGATCCCGCAGGTTCCGCACCTGACGGTCAGTGATACCCAGCCATTCGCCAACGGCCTTACTCGTGTACAGCATCTTTGTCACCGTCCCCCGGTTCTCCGATCTCGCCGGTCGCCCGGATGCGCAGCAGTTCAAGCCGCTGCTGTTCGGTTTCCAGGTGCAGCTTGTCCATTTCGTTTTTCTGCATCTGGGCCGCCGCAGACAGGATGCGGCCATGAATTTTGTTCAAGGCTTCCTGCAGCTGCAAGATACGCTGTGCCGGGGTCTCCTTCTGATACATACCGATCTGCTGGTTTGCGCCGTCCCGCTTCCGCTTGCCACGTCCGCCGGGTACTCGCATATCCATAACACTGGATGTAATCATCTGGTCGGGCGGTAAAGCCTGATACTCTTTGATTTTGTCCAGAATGTACTTTTCCCGGAGCAACAGCACGCCGATTTCGTGGGAAGTCAGCTCGGTGCTGTTCCGGGGCGCATTCTCTACGATCTGTTTTTCTTCCGGGGTGAGCTTGTCAAAGAAGATGGTCGCATAGGCTCCATCCTTCATTGCATTCTCATTCCCGACAGGTGCCCCGCCGCCGGGGTTGCCCACGGCGTTTTTGTTTCCCGGCTGTCCGCCGGGCTTCCGGGGTGCGGGCGGGCCCCACCCGTCCTTTGCCTTCCAGCGGCGGACCGTATCATATTTAAGATGGAGATCGTCCGCCAGCTGCCGAAGATTCACTTCTCCGTCTTTCTCCATCCGGGCAATGTACTCAGCGCGGGCGGCATCGCGCTCATCGCTTCGCCTTGCCATTTGGTTTTCCTCCAATAAAAAATGCCCCGTCTGGCAAATCATCCAGGCAGAGCATTCAGTTTCGCCGCCGGTCCTGCGGCATTTCTTCGGGTCGCTTACAACTTGTAAGCAACAGTGTATGAAAAAGGCCCCTCGGTTCGCCGCCGTGGGGCCTCTCTCCATAATTCCACTGTACTAAGTATAGCACCAAAACCGTCTTATAACGTCTTATCTTTTGCCGGTTGGGGCTTTCAAATGTAAACACTTTATGACATAGCCACCATTTTGCCAGCCCCGGCAAGATGGTCTATCCCGATTTTGTTGACCTCAACAAGATCGCACCGGAATGATTTGTTGGCACCGGCAAAACGTGAGTTGCTTACAAATTGTAAGCGTCCACCATCCCGGTGACGTTACCGCCATGTTCGCCCCAGACTTACAATTTTTTGACCCGTACCCCCTTTTTCGGGTGTCAAAACGCGGAAGCCCTTCAAAAAATTTTGCACCTAGAAATATTTTGGGGCTTCCGAACCCGCACCGCGCCCGCCGGCGGGGGGGCAGTACCTTTCCGGCGGCGGGGCCGGACGGGGCGACGGCAGGCCGGGCCGGTGCCGGGCCGCCGGTGGGCGGTGCCCAGGGCAGCGGAAGGGCGGCAGAGCGGAGAAGGAAGGGGACAGGGGGTTAGATAAGGCGGCTATAGCCTAGCTATTGGCTATACTGCAAAGGCCATATGCCGGTCAGGTAAAGAATCTGACCCCTCTGGCGGCGGGCTGCGGTGAGTGGTTTTTGGCTGTTGGCGGGGCGATCTGCTGCGGCAGGTGGGCGGCAGGGCTGGCGGGGTGTGGTGTCGGTAGGTGCTGGCGGTGGGCTGCTGGCTGCTGTGAGGTCTGGCAGGGTGTGCAGCTTGTGGGCTGCGGGGTCATCGGTGCGGCGCTGGCGGTGCTGTTGGTGTCGGTCTCCTTCTGGCTGGCGGTGCGGGTGGGCGGGGTGATCTGCTGCGGCGGCGGGGTGCTTGTGGGGTCATCGACCGGGCCGGGCCGTCACTGATCCGCACCGATCCGGCAGGCGATCCGGTGCAGCGGGCAGACAGCAGGGCCGGCGGCGGGAAGATGGGCAAAAGAAAAAGGCCAGGGCAGACGGCGCGGCGTGCGCTGCTGCTCTGGCCTTTGGTCTGCACTGGCGGCAATGGTTCCGGCGGGGTGCGTCCCGGTGCCGGTGGTGGGGCTGATCTGCTGGCGGTGCCGGTGGGCATGGTCAGCGCTGGCACCGTTCCCGCTGGCGGCGTTCCAGCGTCACGGCTGGCGCTGGCGGTGCTCCATCCGGGTCAATTTTGCCGTTTGCCGGAGGGGTCAGATTCTCCACCTAACGGGAGTGAGAAGCAGGTGTAGGGCTTTAACCTAGCAGGCTAGAACTCTCCCCCAGTAACCCCCTATAGTCCCCCTTCTTCCCCGGATTCCGCCGGGGTGAATCCATCACGGGTCATTCTTTCGGCACAAGCCTGTAAAATATAACTTTGCATACTTTGACCTGCTGCGGCTGCGGCCGCTCTGATTTCGTCGCCGCGTTCTTTTGGTGGGCGAATCTGGATTGAATCGCATTTTGCAATATACCGGCTGTTTGAAATTTTCTTTTTGTCCGAGATAGGCATTATATCACCTCTTTCGCGCCTGCGTTTATTATAGCAAAAAAAGCGGCATTCCGCCATGCAAAAATCAACAAGCATTCCGTCATTCTTTTGTGCAAAACGTAGAAAGCATTCCGTCATGCTTGACAAGCGGCATTCCGTCATGCTAGAATGCAGCCACAGCAAGCGAGCCGGACAACAGCCGGACGGTTGCGAGTAAGCCGAAAGGAGAGCCGACACATGAGCATTGAATTTTTCAAGCTCCCCGCCGCTTTGAAAAAAGCGATCTGGGCCGCCTACCTGGCAGAGTGGAAAAAGAAGCAGGCAGCAAAAAAGCCCGCCACCCACTAAAGCAGGTGACAGGCTTGCAAGATGAATTTTCCACAACGCATCTTGTAAGCCAGTTTACCACCGAAAGGCGGTAAAGTCAAGCGGATGCCCTGGCAGGGTCGCACCGCTCCACCAAAGCGGCCCCGCCCCATAACCCCGGCAGCCCGCCGGGGCAAACCTGAAAAGCAAAGGAGCAAAGAACATGAAACTTGCAAAGAAGATCACCACCGCCGCCGCACTGGTGGCCGCACTGCTGGCAGGCACCGCACCGAAGGCCGCGGCACAATGCCCCTACACCGTCGGCCCCTTGGGCCGCTACATCGCCCCGGCCATTGTGCAGGGCATGACCGCCACCGATGACGGCGCGGTTGAAGTCTGGTGCACCGATGCGCTGGACGGTGACGACTGGTTTTTTACCGTCGATGCAAAAACCGATCTGCGGATTTATGACCGGGTGCAGCTGGTAGTTGATGCCAACGACACCCCGGACAATTTCGCAGATGACAGAGTGGTTGACGCTCTGTTTTGCCATGACTGCACCGAAGATTGAAAGGAGCCCGCGCCATGATGACACTTGAACAGATCCGCCAGCGCAACAAGGCAGAGAACGCCGCAGCCCAGCGCCTGCAGGCTGCCGGGTATCGGCTGGAAGGATGGGACCCCCGCACCGGGCAGCGGATCGCCGCCCAGATCACCAACGAGAACACCAACGCAGAGCGCCGCACGTTCTACAGCTTTCCCACCTGGCAGGATGCCGCGGCCACGCTTCTGGGCTGAATGCCCACCGGATGCCCTGGCAGAGCCGCACCGGACAAAGCGGCCCCGCCCCACTACCCCGGCAGCCGCCGGGAGATCATCCCGAACATCAACCCACGAACAAAGGAGCACACCCCATGACAGCACTTGACAAGAAAATAAACCAGCTGGCAGCCCGCCACCGCTGGAACGTCACCCCGGTGCACGATCGTTTCATTCCCTGCTATTCCATCGTTCCCATGGATCGGCAGGAGCGTGACCGGATCAAAGCCACGCTTGACCGCTGCAAGGGCTTGAAGGTCAAGGTTGAACAGGTGTTCAGCCTGTACGCCTGGATCTGCACCATCTACGTTTTCGATCTGGCAGAGTGGGAAGCACAGCAGGAGCGTAACCGCCGGGAATGGTCCATCGTCAACGCCTACTCTGAAGCGTACCACTTCAACGGCCACGACAGCGCCGGCGCAAAGCTGGCAGCACAGCACAAGGCCGCAGAGATCGGAGCGCTGGACCTGTTCCGCCAGATGTACACCGCATGAACCACCGCCGGACACTCTAGCAGGGTTGCACCGCAAAGCAGCCCCGCCCCACTACCCCGGCAGCCGCCGGGAGATCATCCCGAACATCAACCACAACGAACAAAGGAGAACGAACCATGAAAGGCATGACCAACAATCAGATCATCATGAACGAAGCCGCGAAGCTGGACCCCGCCACCCTGCACGCCATCGCCACCGCGCACCACACCCCGGAGCAGATCGCCGCAATGGCTGCAAACGCAGTCACCACCGACGAGAACGGCGACGAACAGCCCGCCACCATCGCAGACGTTGAAATCATCCTTGCAGCGGCAGAGCTGCACACCTTCGATCACTGGAAGAAAGAAGGCAAGAGCGTCAAGAAGGGCGAAACGCATTTGATTGAATGCTACCTGTGGAAGTACACCACCCGCCCCAGCAAGGCCCAGCGGGAAGCCGCTGAAGCCGAAGGCAAGGAAGCAGCCCCCGCGCCGCATTTCTACCCCACGAAATCGCATCTGTTCAGCTGCTTGCAGGTACACGACGCAAAGCAGGCCCCCGCCGGCCGCTTCGGATCTGTCGCCGCCATCATGGAGTATAACAAAAAGCTGGCCGCAGAACGCAAGGCCGCAAAGGCAGCAGCAGAGCAGACCGCCAGCGCCCCGGCCCCCATCATCACCGAAGAACACCACGAATTGCCGGAGCTGGTGCACGTCGATCCGCTGCCCACGAAAAAGGCCAGCAAGCCCACCGCCACGAAAAAGCCCGCCCCGGATGTGCTCCGCAAGGCAGAGCGGGAAGCAAAGGCCGCTTTCTTGGCTGTCCCCGAAACCGACCGCAAGGGTCAGGCCGCCGCGCTGGATGCCTGGCGCAAGACCCGGAAGGCCGTAGAGGACGCAAAGCAGGCCCCCGCCGCCGTAGCCGCGCCGGATGAAGCACCCGTGAAACAGCTGGACTTTGAAAGCATCGCCGCCGGGCTGCTGGCATGACCCACCACCACGAAACCGGATATTTTGGCAGGGCTGCACCGGGCAAAGCAACCCCGCCCCACTACCCCGGCAGCGCACCGGGCACGAAAAACAGAACGAAAACGAAAAGGAGTTTTTGCAATATGAAAAGAGCAACCAGCACCCCCGCCGGGCTGAATGTGAAGAAGATCACCGCCTATCTGAAAGGGCAGGCAAAAAGCCGCAACGCCGTTCGGATCACCTGCCAGAGCGGCAGCGTGTACATCATCACCGGCTATGCAGCGTTCAAGCTGCCCGCCATCCTTTACCGGGATGTTATCCAGCCCGTGACCATGCAGGACGCACCCGCCGACGGCGTGACCATCGTTTCCAGTGATGCCGGGTTTGTGGTCAACGATCCGCACCAGCTGACCGCCGCGCAGATGTTCCAGAAGTTCAGCGCCTGCAAAGAAGAAGTCAAACGCACTTCAATCTTGCAGGAAGTCGAAGCAAAGGGCAAAGTCTGGGGCACGTTCCGAATGTTCCGCAACGGATCCCGGCCCATCATGATAAATTCGGAGTATGACGCTTTTGTGGATCATCACGAATTTGTTTACCACAGCAGCAACAGCCCGTTTGCGCCCATCCTGGCAACGGACACCGTAGACCCGAAGAAAGCCGCCGTTTCCGTGCTCATTGCCCCGATGAAGGCGAACGACGAAATACAGCAGGTATGCAACCGCCTGTTTGCATGATACGAAAGGAGAACGAAATCATGAAGAAGTTTGACAACATCTTTGAGCAGGCCCGCGAGATCATCCGCCAGCAGTGGACACTGCAAGACCTGCGCCGGGAAGCCCAGTGCACCGGCAGGCCCGAAGCGGTCCGCCAGCAGATCGCCGCCGCCCGGCTCCGCCTCATTTGCGCCCGCCGCGGCTACCAGCTCAACGCCTGACACGAAACCGGATGCCCTGGCAGGGCCGCACCGGACAAAGCGGCCCCGCCCCACCGCCCAGCATTCCGCCGGGCATATCACGAAACACGAAAAGAGGTTTACACCATGACCACCCCCAACGATGCCCTGGACTTCTACCCCACGCCGGACAGTCTGGCCTTTGATATGGTCTTTTCCCTGCGGGAAGTAAAATCCGGGTTCACCACCTACCCGAAACCCATCCTTGAACCGTCCGCCGGTGATGGAACGCTTGCGCGTCAGGTCCACGCTCTGGCGTTCAACGTCCACCACGACTATAAGACCGGCGAGGTTGACCGCTACGACAAGGAAAAGGCACAAAACGCAGAGCTTGACTGCATCGAGCTTTCCAGCGACTTCCGCGCCGTGCTGAAGAAAGACGGTTTTCGGGTGGTGCATGATAACTTTCTGACCTTCCGCCCCACCACAAAATACGCTGCAATCGTCATGAATCCGCCTTTCTCCGCTGGTGCCGCGCACCTGCTCAAAGCGCTGGATGTCATGCAGGACGGCGGCAAGGTGCGGTGCCTGCTGAACGCCGAAACCCTGCGCAACCCCTGCACCAACGAACGGAAAGAGCTGGCCGCAAAGCTGGAAGAGCTGCACGCCACGGTAAAATATATCCCGGATGCGTTCAAGAACGCCCGCCGCGCCGCCCGCGTGGAGGTGGCGCTTGTGTCGGTGGACATTCCCGACCGGGAGCCGGTGAGCCGGATCCGGCTGGATCTGAAAAACGAAACCGCAGAGCGTTTGAAAGAAAACCCGGAGTTTGCCGCCCTGGTATCTTCCGACCCCATCACGGCAGCCATTGAGCGGTACAACGCCGCCGCAGAGGGTGTGCGCCGGATCTATGCGGAATACGACGGGATCAAGTCCCTGTTTTCCTCTGCCGGCGCTGGTAAGAAAGAAAACCCCGTGATGGCTTTCACGAAATCTTATAACGACGCTATCCGGGAACTGCGCGGGATGTACTGGAAACAGCTGTTTGAAATGCCGCAGCTGTTCGATGCGATGACCTACGAAATGCAGCAGGATTACCAGAAGCGAATCAAAGAGCTTGAAGGCTACGACTTCAGCGCGTACAACATTCTGACCGTCCGGGAAGAAATTTCACGAAATCTTCTTTCCAGCATCGACCACGAAATTATAAAGCTGTTCGACGACTGGACGAACCTGCATTATAACGACGAGTACAGCAAGAACGTGCATTATTACAACGGCTGGTGCACGAACTCCGCGTACAAGATCAACCGCAAGGTGATTTTCCGCTGCAACGCCTTTGATACATACGATGGGCGTTTCTGCCCCCGGTACAACGCAACAGGCCATGTTGCCCAGATCGAGCGGGTGCTGCACTTCCTGGACACGAACGGCAAGCCCTACAATGGGGACGAACTCCGCGCCGTCCTGGATGCCGCCGAAAAGAGCGGCCAGACCCAGAAGATCCAGCTGCACTATTTCACCGCCACGTTTTACAAGAAAGGCACCTGCCACATCGAGTTTACGAACACGGACGTTTTGAAGTCCTTCAACCTCTACGCCGGACAGCGCAAAGGCTGGCTGCCGCCCACCTACGGCAAAAAGAGCTATCACGATATGGCCGCCGCAGACCGCCGGGTGGTTGACAGCTACGAGGGGGAGGCCAGCTACACCGACACCCTCACCCGGCACCTGATCCCCACGCAGAGCACGTTTTTACAGCTGAACGCTTAACACGAAACCGGATATTTTGGCAGGGCTGCACCGGACAAAGCAACCCCGCCCCATCTTCCCGGCATTTACGTCGGGAACATCACGAAACAGAAAGGAGGTATTTTCATGGTTCGATGTTGGATATACTCCGCTGGGCCGGATCAATGCCAATGCTACAACGTGGATGACGAAAACTTGGCCGATCTGGCAGCACAGGCGCAATTCCTAGAGGACTTCCGTGCCCAGCGTGCAGCAAACCCGGCTTTATACCGGCAACTGCTCAATATGCTGGTGCCCGCCGCCGATGCCATTCCCATGCGCAACTATACCGGCCTGCTGTTCTGACAGCCAGCCCCGGCAGCCCGCCGGGGTTATTCTTGCATCCCGTCACGAAATCTTGTTCTAATTTATTGCTTTTATTTGCGTTTTGCTCTATCATGACAGTAACAAAACACGAAAAGGAGGTTTCCCGTTATGACTATGATTCCCGCCTTCGGCCCCTGGACAGAGCATCCCGCAGACACTGACGAAGAAAAGCGCCTTGCCAGCGCCCAGCAGAGCAAGACCAGCCCGCTTTCCGTGGACAAGGAACACGAAACCGGGGTTTTCTATGGGTCCGGCAAAGAGCCGTACCAGACCAGCCTTGCAAGCTGCACCTGTAACGATTTTGTAAAGCGCAAAAAGCCCTGCAAGCACATTTTCCGGCTGGCTATGGAGCTTGGTATCATTGATGCAGCCTATAAGACGGGCCGCAGCACCGGCGAACGAAACGAGGCGCAGATCAGCTTTGCAGACAGTGTTGCTCTGGTGGAGCAGCTTTCCGACGCGGCACAGAACGCAATCAAAGATATGCTGTATTACACCAGTGAGCGCATCGACGACCGCCAGAAGCCTGTAACCTGTCACGATCTGGATCTCGTGCCGGAGCTGCGCGCCTCGCCGCTCCTGCACGAAAATCCGTACCCGCTGGAAGAAGTGCTGAGCGATCTGCCAAAGCCCTTTGTTGTGCAGCTGCTGGATCTGGTGCACCGGGAAGGCAAGCCGAAACGAAATGCAGCCAAAACCGTAATGGCTGCATGGCTGGCGCAGAACGCACCCATGCTGGCAAAAGAGATGCCCCCTTGTGCATCCTTCTCTTTCGTGGAGGTATTCGACAAAGCCCAGCGCGACGTTTACAAGTACCTGCACCGCAAGTACGACACGGAAACGGACTGGTACACCGGCGCAGAGCATCCCGCCGGGGCTGTTCCTGCGGCAGACGGGTCTACTTACTACTTCCCAGAGGACAGAGTTACCGATGCCCTCACGAAACGCGGTTTTAATCGCTGCCTGAATGGTTACATCCCGGAGTAAAGAATCTTACTTCACGAAATCTTACTTTTTGACCACGAAATTTGCAATTTATCTGCAAAAATCCGGTCTTAGCCACGAAAAGCAGCTTTTTAACCACGAAATTCACTTTTTGTGATTGAATTGAACTTTTTCGTTATCAAAACTTCAACTCATTCACTAAAACGGCACGAAATGGAGCATATTCATGGACGAAATTGAATTTTTTGCCCCGTGGCGTTTGGTCGCTGCTTTTGCGGACGGCTCCCGCCTGCTGTTCGATGGTCTGACGGAAGAACAGGCCAGAGACGCAATGGAAGCCGCCCAGGAAGAGCACGGCGACATTGGTTACTGGAACCGGGTCACGGATCAGAACTATGAGGACGGCAGGTATTACAAGACCGTCCCGCCACCGCCCTGCATCAACATCGTGGACTACGACGGCTACACTGGGCCGCTGGACGAAAACGGTCTGCCGGTAGGTCTGGCTGAACAGATTGCCCAGGCTAACACAGAGGAAGGCCGTGATCCCAACGAGGCGCAGATCGTCATCAAGCGCAACGCTCCGCCGGATGACCAGCCGCCACACGAAAAGTAAATCACGAAATTCAAAAAGCCCGCCGGGTCGATGACCTGACGGGCTTATAGTGTTGAAAGGATTCTGTTATGCAGGAAAAACGTCACGGAACTGCCCGTTTTGTCTTGAACAAAGAGGGGCAGCTTGAACATCTTATTCAAATTGGCGGTTACACATTGCACGTTATTGTCCAGCAGCAGCTTTCGTTTGAACAGCTGGACTATGTTGTTCGTCAGTATATCGCCTATAAGCATCACGGGAAGATACCGTTAAAAGGCGTAGAAACCATCGAAGTTCCCTTGTCACACTCTATCGAATGACCGCATGATAGCATCAAAGATCAGCTGTGTCGCTTCCTTGTCCTTGAATCGAATTACATTTCCGCCGGGGACAAACATAGAAACGTAGCCCTCTTTTTCCTTGGTGACTATCGGGCAAAAACTCCACTTGTAGCGCAGTTCATCCGTCAGTTCATCGTCAGTGCGATCATCCAAAGCAATCATGTGTGGCAAACCATCTGGAACTTTCACGGCCTTTCTTCTTGTCCACTTTCTGGCCGCTCTTTCCTTGATGATTTTCTCAATGTAGCTTTTCAATTCAATCCCGATTCCCATTTTTTAAGACCTCCGTAATTCTCAGCACATCTTTTGCGAAACGCAGCGTTTTCGTAAGATCTTCTGCGTTTTTGAAACGGACTACGTTTCCTGCGTTTGAAATCAGTTCAACGTCACCATCCGGTGCCATCCTCACGAACCGGCACAGTTCGCCCTCTTCCCGTGCGGCCTGCTGCTCTTTGGTTTCTTCGATAAAGCAGGTTCTGAGCGCGTTCTCTGCGTCACAGTATACGCTCCTGTCACTCCGCACCAGCCTATACATCCTTCCGGGCAGCACCCGAACCTTGTTTTCATGCTTCTTTCCCATAACTTTGTCCTCCTTTGCACGAAACCCTGTAGGCCAACTGCCCGCCGGGTTATTTCTATGCCTGTTTTCAGATTTTTGGGGTAGTCGTGTTTGTTTTTCTACGACCATCGGACACGATTTTGCGGAAGCGCCTGCACATGAAGTTCCGCAGGCAGCCTTGCCTATAAGAGAATGTCACCCTCCGCCCAGGCATCCGCTCGGCGCTGTCCCTCGCGCGTGTTTAACGCACGCGATAATAAAGCGGCGCACTCCGGTAGCCGTTCCATGTTCCTTCCCAGCTGTGCAAGAGCGACGTTTCGCAGGTACTTCAAGTGCTGCACACTGTATGGAACTTTCTGCTGTACTTCGTGCCATTTTTTGTGGCTGATGTAGAACTCCGTTAAAATCAGATTGTGGCCACTGTCCAGCCGGTTCATTTGTCCCTGGATGATACGCTGATCTCCCAGCAAAACCGCCCGCTGCTGTTCCAGCTGACGCAGTTGGTCTCCAATGCCCAGTTCATCCATCCGGCAGGCCATCGCCGCCGTGCTGTCCCCAGGCGTTCCGCCACGGGGCATTCCATCGGTGCCCATGCCCCGCATAGGGTCCACTTCATCGCTCAGTGCGGTGCACTGACGGCGGATGATCTCTATCCGCTGCGGGATGTCCGCATAATATTTCAAGATTGCCTCCGCCTCGTGTACTTTCACTGCTCAGTCCTCCCAAAAAATCAAAAATCTTTCTTGAAAAGGGGTTCTCCGAAAACGGGTTCTTCACCCTTGACGCGCTCAACCATGGCACCCACGCCGTAAATGTCCTCAATGACCCGGCGCAGACGATCATAGGCAAATTCTTCTCCGCCATCGTCCACCCAGCCGAGGAACTGCTGGTAATTTTTCTTGATTTCTTCCTTCACGGCCTCAATTTGTTCAGGGGTATATTCCATTTCTTCCAGTGATTCCGCAAAGAAACGAACGATCATCTTTGCAGCGTCCCGGCGTTCAGCCAGAACACGCAGCTTTTTTTCAGAGCCTACCAGACCACCCGCCGGGAGCCAAAATTCTTCCGGCATCAGGTGGGCAGTGCGTGCTTCCAGCCGCTTGAGGGCTTCCGGTGCACCGTACTTGTCGTGATCCATGATATACCTGGATGCAGCATTGTTCATCTTCAAGGTCAGGAGCGTAGATTCTTTCTCGCCCCAGTCCCAGAGATCATGTGCCGCGGCAACTGCGCAGTACGAAACGACCTGCCCGATTGCCTCACGGTTCAGCGTCGTGCGGTGCTTCGACTTGCCGATGTTGATTTGCTGATTCACTGCATTCTGGATGCTCTGCCGGTAGAATGCTGGCATCCTTGCCCTGCTTTTTCCCATGATGAATCCTTTCCCGCCTGTTCGGCCAGGCGCTTCCACTTTCTGATTTCTTCCGCCGTATCTGGCGTGATATGCTCAATAAACCGCCAGTGCTGCGGTTCTGCCACAAGATCGATAAACATACGGCGGCGGTGGATGTAATCGCGCTGCTGCCGCCGGGTGAATTTGCTTTTCACTTCCACCACCTCAACCGTGCCATCAGCATAGGTCAGCACAAAATCCGGGGTATAGTGCGCCGCCGGGAGCTTCACATTGCCGTATTCTTTTTCCGGCAGCATAGTAAACCTGCGGTGCAGCTCTACCTTCACGACCTCGCCACTCTGGACTTTGGGCAGAACAGTTCCCATGTAGTAGTCATACTCGCCCCGGCTGTCAAACTCGTGTCCGGTCGATCTGGCGGCATTCACAGCGGCTTCCAACGATGCAGGTGCAGCTTTGCCCCCGCACCTTCTCTGTGCAAGCTGCTTTTCCGCCTGCGCACGGTAGCGCGGTGGCAGGTCGTCCAGTTCCAGTCTGGCGCTCATGGCTGGTTCCTCCTGTTCTTCCGCCGGGTGTCCGGCTTCTTTTTCAGTTTCACGATCAGGTGCTTGGTGTTGTTCCCCGTGATGTGCTGTTCGCACTCGCGCAGGGTATAACCGGGGTATTTTTTCTCCCAGTATTCACGATCATCCGGCAGGGCAAACGCTTCGTCAAAGCGCTTGCGGCTCCATCTGGTGTCGTTCGGGCGCGGGGTTTTCGGTTTTTGCAGCCCTTGGCTCTGCCGCCAGCGCCGGATACGGGCGCGGGCTTTCGTCATGTAGGTTGTCAGGCGTTCAAAACTGGAACAGGTCAGGTCGATAGGCTCAACTTTCACAAGTCCCATCGGCCGCCCGGTGCTGTCCCGCCACAAGTCCTTGATCTCCTGCCATGTCAGATTGCCTTGCAGGATCACATGATGGTGGTGTCTGCCGGTAACTTTCCCGTCCTCGTCCACCACGCTGTACTCTGCAACCTGCATCCACTTGGATGCTTCCCGCCCCGTCTTTTTGCAGAAACGCTTCAAGCGGCGGGTAAAATTCGTCCAGTCCCGGTCTACCTGGTCAAAATCTCCGGGCGCTGGCTGGTGGTCGTGGTCGTATGTAAACGTGGCTGCCCAGTCGCTTTCCCCGAAATTCGTATAGGCCAGCTGGCAGAAATACCGCCTTGCTATCATGTCGTTATACTTCTGCTGCGCAATGGAGGTCGCCAGCTCTCTTTTGCGGCGGGTGCTCGCGGTGTGTTCCTTGTCCGTTGTTTCAAAGAGATCCACTTCTGCATAATCGGATGTTCCGAGAATGTGTTTCTGCTCCCGAATGTACCATGCCCGCACCGTTCACTTCCTCCTTCCGCAAAGTTCTACTGGGATTTTCTTTTCTGTGGACCAAACACACACGGCTTCGCAGGACAAGGGGGACACAACGCCGGGCAGGTCTTTCTAAGTTTCCCATTCCGTCAAGCCATACAGACCCGCCCTCGTTTTCTCCCCCTTGACCCCCGCTTTCCCCGGCTTGTGTTCTTCTGTGGTCGCTAGATTAAGTTACACATACAAGCCCCTTGCCGCCTCGTCAGGGCGGCAATTTAACGACGGGCTTGCTTAATTCTTGATTAGAGCTTGATTAGTTTACTTCGTAGTCGCCGATGCTGTTTTCTTCCGTTCTGGCTTCCCAGCACTCGCAGGTGTCCTCCGGGTCAGTGAAGTCGGCACGGTTCGGAGAATTGCCGTTGAAGCATACCCAGGTGTAGCCCTCATGCCAGCGGCAGGTGCAGCAGGTTCTTTCAGGTTCCATCATCCTGTGTTCCTTTCGTCACGGTTCTAGCAGTGTGTGGCAAATCGGACAGACGTGCGGTTCCCAATCTGTCCTGTACCCGCATACCGGGCACTCATACCAGCCGTATGGAAACACACCGGTAGCGTCATAGAATTCACGCTGCCATTTAAGTGGTTTCGGCAGTTGGGTGCCGATCGCTTTCGCAAATTGGGCGGCCCGCATAGCAGTTGCAATGGCATCCCTTGCAGGTTTCAAAGAATCGTGTTCTTCCTTTTTCTGGGAGTTATCTGTCTTATCCTCCATGTCGGCCACCTTCATAAAAACGATTCATCGTTTCGCGGTACACTTTGTAGCACTCCGGGCACAGATCTCCGATTCCATGGATGTTTCTCATTTCAAGCGCCCAACCATCCAATGCTTTCTGGTCAAACACACCATCGTCGAACCGTTCCGCGAACACCTGCTTCCTGCACCGGTTGCAGATAAACATTGCTCCGTTCTGTCTCATGGTACTGTCTCCAACTTTCCAACTTCAAAATCTTCAAGGTTCGGGTGCAACTTCTTCCTCTCGATCCTGAACTTTGCCCTTGCTCAGTGCCAGAGGACCACGTTTGACGAATGGGCCAGATATGTTGTTCCGTTAATTTTGACCTGTAACTGGTCGCCTTCATAATCGTTCCAGCTATCCACCTTGCCCTCAATTACGGTTCCATCCGGCATTTTAATCTGTGCCTGCGAATATTCGTAGGTCAAATCAATTACCTGCTTGTTGCATCCCGTCATCAGCAAAACGCTTGCCACCGCAGATGCTCCCACCATAAAAATCTTTCTCATTTCTTTGCCTCCTGCTTTTCATTGAGTTTTACTACCGGCTGCGGCTGGTCGCTGCGGTTCAGCGGCTTATCAAAGCACACATTCCATGGATCGCCCTCCGGCTTGTCATGCCATGCCAAGGCGTGGCGAATGACAAGCCATACCTGTTCTGCCCGGTACGGAATCTCCATCAGGTCGGAGATTGGGGCAGGGAGAACGTACCGGCGATATAGGTTATCCAGTCCATCCTGCATATCGTTCCGGCGGTGGATTGAAACCGTGAAAGCGTTGTCCCGCTGTTCCTTTGTCTTGAACTCATTATGTTTGGCATCGGAATAGAACTTTGCCATGCACAGATCATCGGCTACATCCCAGAACTGGCCCATATGTAAGCGCAAGTACCACTCGCAGGCCGCTTGCACAGCCTCGGCCACCGGGCGGCTCATGGTCAGCGTGATGGTCTCGATTTCGGTAGGTGCGTCATTCTCCTTCGCCATAGTGCGGATCCTTTGCCCCCGGCCAGTGACGGCGCTGGCTGCGCTCAAACTTCCGGGCCATCGCTGCTGTCTGAATAGCTTCCACGGCCAGGGCAACAGCCCGGTCGTATACGCCTTTCGTGGAGATCTGCGGATTGTTGGAGTAAACACCTATCCACATAGCGTTAAGTTCCCGGCGCAGACCGTTCATCTCCCGCGCAGCTTCCACGACTTCTTCTTGGATGATTCCCGCGCCCTCATGTGGCCCAGCAAACATCCGAAACTTCCTGTTCGCTGCGGCCAACTCGATTTTGACCAGCCGCTTCACGTCATTTTTCACTGCATCCATGATTAGCCCTCCGTCCGGCTCTTGATTTCGGCCAGCAGGTCATCCAGCGGAACATCGGAAAGCGAAAACCCGGCCTCTCTTTCGTCCTCGACAGAGACCAAGAGTGCAGAGGAAAAGCACAAAACGGGGCGAACACCATAGGAGTAGTAGTACCAGTCGTTGCTGCTGGAGCCATCGGTGCTGACGTACCAGACGTAGTTGCTGCCGCCGGTGTACGGAGAGCAATTCGGCGTACCGTAAGGCGTTGCCAACCACCACGGCGCATCTACCTTCGGGATCAGCCGCCAATATTTGCCGTACCCGCGCAGGGTCAACAGGCCAATCCTCACTTCAAAGATTCCGTATTCGTTCTGGCCGGTCGTGTCCTGAAGGTCGATTCTGAGCGGAATGAATGTACTCAGCGGAGTGCCGTTCTTTGTAAACTCTGCCAGGCAGTTACCCAGATATGGCATAATCTCGCTCCGGCGCAGATCGTTGGGGTATTCCGGGTCGTCGCCGTCGCGGAACGGCATTCTCGTCCAAATGTCCTTTGCCAGTACCAGACAGCCGTGTTCGTCTGCATCCAGCTTCACAAACTCCTTGCCCAGCGCCCTGAAGATGCCGCCAATTTTCACGTCGCCCAGAGTTACGCTTTTCAAAATCTTACTCATCGTTATTCCTCCACTAAAACCACATTGGCCCAGCTGGTCTCGTATGTTTTCCCGTCAATCGTGACTTTCACGATACGATCATTGTGTGCAAACGAACTTACCTTGTCCGCCCGTCCTTTGTCCAGTAAAGTGCCGTCCGGCAGGTAAACATATACCGTCTTGACCGGTTTTTCACCGCTTGCTGTGCCCTTGACTGCTTCACACCCAGTCAGTGTTACGCACAGCGCGGCAGTGCAGGTGGACAAAGCCAGCAGTTCCAAAGTCTTACGCATCGTTTTTGTCCTCCTGTTCGCTCAAGTCCTCCACATCGGCAACATCCCTAGTCTTTTTCACCATGTCGGCAAGCTCACGCAGTCCAGACTTTGCCAGAGGTTCCAGCTTTACAGGAAGCACCGCGCCGCGCACCACCATTCCGTCCTTGATAACATAGTAGCGTCCGCCGCTCGCCATCTTCCTGGCGCAGTATTTGAAATATCCGCTCTTGCGGATTTCATCTGCTACTGGCATGATCTGCTTCGCATCCACAAAACCGACCGTTCCCGAAACAGGCTCGATCATTGGAACCAGTTCACACCCGCAGTACCGGATACCGATTCTTCCGGTCACGCAGTCCATTTCTCCGTCTGCCGTGTCGTCCAAATCCATCCCTTCGATGTGATGGAGATCATCCGGGCAGTCATTATCAAACTCGATGTCTGCCCATTCCTTTTTGCTGATGCCCAGGAGGGTTGCCAACTCACTTTCATTTTGTGCCTTCGGAAATCCGGTCAGCGGGAAGATTGCCGTTTTGGTTCCAATGTACAAATCATAGGTTCTGCAATCGTCATAGAACACTTTGTAGAGTTTACAGTACCCATCTGCCTTAATGAGCTTTGCGATTGCTGCCAGCTTCATTTGCTTCTCCTTTCAATTTCGATAGCCTGAACTTCAAACTTTTCGTACTCCGGGTAATGATTCTCGGCCTGCTCCTTGGCTTTTTCAACAGCCTGTTCGGCGCTGTCCGCATCCAGCCGGTACGGCAGCCAACCCGGCCACCCACCAGCACCGGTCGCTTTCAGCAAAATGTAGTACCTCTGCATCGGTGTGTTCTCCTTTCAGTTTTGGGCAATCCCGGAGTTGAACCGGGCCGGGCCTGTTCCCATGCTCACAAAAAAGGCCGCCGCAGCGGGCGGCCTGTGTCAGGAGTTGTGCGACCTTATTTTCAAAATTTTCTTTGCTTCCTCTGCGTGGAGAAGGACGCTGTCCCGGCAGGTCATACCCGGTTCTTGCAGCTCATAGAGTTTGCACTCTTTCGTGCATCCCTTACTGCCTTTTCGGGCCTGCTCATTACACGTTATAAATCGTGCGGACAGAATCCGTGTCAGCGTTTCATTGTCCATCATGCCACCAGATAAAGCCAAAGGAACTTAATCAGTGCGGCAGGCACAAAGAAAATCAGTGCCGCCCACAGTGCCACAGCTGCCAAAACCATCAGAACACCCAGTGTTTTCACAAATCCGTCCATTGCTTTTTCTCCTTTTAAGTTCAATTCTTGCCCAAGCTGCAAGGTCTTTCCAGTTTTCAGATTCCCGGTGACATGGAGTATCGCTGGCGCGTTTATCAACTGCTTCTGCAAGTTTTTCAACGCACAAGTCAGGCAACTCCTCAATGTGTGATTCAAAAAACATAGCCATGACATCCAACGGGGCACCCGCAGCAGCAATAGCCAAAACTTCTGCGTCATTTTTCTTGTCTCCGTGCGTTTGGAGCTTGCCCCACATCACTTCGCTGCCTCCTGGATGATCCAGACCCGGTGCGTTCCATAGCCTTGCCAGCTCAGTGCATCTTCGTGGCTTCCAGAAACGGCTATGTCCAAGTGTTTTCCCTGGATTCCCGCTCCTTTGTCCTGAACGATCCGCACTCCTACATCCTCAATATAGAGGACGGTCCCGAACGGAAAAACGTCCGGGTCAGCCGCCACCGTCACGTCAGCTTCTACCGGTGCACCGCTGGACGTGATTCCTGTTCCCGTTCCGCAGATGTGCTCTCGCTTTTCGGTGCAGTAGGCCGTGCAGAGAAAATCGCCAGCATCCTCAACTAGCAATTTTCCATCCAGTCGGTCCCGTGCTTTCAGAGAATCCCGCAGGGTATCGGCGTACTCTGCAATCTCTTTCGACACGCCCTCCCAGTCCTCATACCGGGACTTGTAAATGTCCCGCTGACATTCCAGATCATCAATCCGGTGATAAAGCACGTTGACCTGTATACCTGCAATCATGACCGCCACCAGAGCGATTTTCCCCACATCAATTTTCATATTCTTTCCTTTCCGGGAAGTGTTTCTTTGTAACGGCAATCGGAAATTCTTCAATTTCCGATGCCCACCGAGCAGTCCCGGTGCCGTATGTAGTTTCCCAGACCAGTGGGAAACCGCCGATTCCGTCAAACAAACTTCCCAACTTTGCGCCATCGCCCATGTATGACTTCATTTTTCGGGCAATCCAGAACCACTGCGGCAGGGCAATGGAATTTCCAAGCGCCTTGTACCGTGGGCTGTCCGCTGGCTTATGCTTTTTCCCTTTGGTGTCCGTCCATTCCCCAATGTCTGTCCATCCGTCCGGGTAGCCTTGAAGCCGTTCACACTCTGTTGGTGTCAGTCTGCGGACAATCCATCTTGTTCTCTGCCCAGCAAGTACCGCCTGCTGGTTCCCGCCGGCCGTTTCTCTGGACGGGAGTGCAGGAAACGCACCATCTTCGCCGTATACCCGCCGTGCCTGCGTGTCCCATGGATTCAGGCAGCCGGAGTATTCGATTGCCACAGCCTGCGCATCGTGCATGGTGTCCAGCGTCCCGGATTTTTCCTTACTGGCGTAGGCGTGGGCCTGTCCATTGCCGATGCCGTAGCTTGTGACCTGCCCCGGCACGGCCACGAGCGGCGTATTCCCCCCACCTGTTCCCCAACGGGCTACGACAGTTGGGGAACAGGTGGGGGCTTCCTTGTACCGTGCGTCCTGCGCATGGTTTTCAAAAACAACAGGCTTGTCTGCCGGGTGATCCGTAATCATTGGGACATACCCGCCGCCAAGGCCCATACTCGCCGGTAATGTTGGGCAAATACCCGTCTGCGTGACCGTTGCGTGAACCTGATTGCTTTCCAAAACTACCGGTTGCGCAGGGTTTTCTTCTTGAATGCTGTATACCACCGCGTGCCGGTCAACAGTGTTAACTGTAAAGGATCCGTTTTCTCTTACGCCTGACCCGTTCTGGTTTGTTTTCCGGTCAACCGTATTCCCGCTAATGCAGTATGTCGGTTCTCGAATCAGTTGGAAGAGCGTTTGGTCTTGGAGTGTCGATAGTGTCCCGGTTTTCTCCGTCTGCACCAGCGCACCCTTGCCGCCGCCTGCGCATCCCGAACGTATTTTCAAGGTGTAGGCTGCGTTCCGCCCCCCCTCTGCCACCACTCGATCATTTCCAGCAGAGCAGTTTGTAGTAAGTCCGGCAACTTCTTTCCACGCCGGGATGCACGGGTCAGGATGCCTTGACAGGCTCGTGCGCTCAAATAATATTTCTCCGGCGCGTTGACCTCCAAGGTCGAGGATAAGAGCGATACGCTTTCGGCGCTGGGCCACTCCGAAATATTGACTGTCCAGCTGTCTCCACGCCAAAGACCATCCGTTTCCGGCGATTGCTCCGGCTTTGCTCCATCTGCCCCCCCTCGGAGGTCTAGGAATAACAGCGTTTGGTTGCTCCACGCGGGCAAGTTCTTCCAGGACTGCTCGGAAGTCCTCTCCGTTGTTACTGGAGAAGGCTCCGGGTACGTTCTCCCAAATAGCGAAAGTTGGGTACATTCCATTTGTCGCTTTCCTCATTTCCTTGATGATTCGCACAGCCTCAACAAAAAGACCGGATCGTTCTCCGGCAAGTCCCGCCCTACGTCCCGCAATGGACAAATCCTGGCACGGACTGCCGAACGTGATGCAGTCCACCGGCTCGATTTCATCACCGTGGATTTTTGTTATATCTCCCAGATGAATCATACTGACCTCATTTCTTTTTGCACGGACGGCCGGCATCGAACCGGCTTTCCTGCTTATGGGGGATAGTCAGAAGCAGAATCATCCTCTATGCGTCCGCATATCAGACCCGCCCGGCAAGAGAGCGCCGGACGGGGCGGCCACGGCAATGGCCTACCGCTTTTGTTCCTGGGCGGATTGAACAGGGCATTTCTACGCTCATGCTGCGGCGCACCCGTTCCCGTCGATTCCATGCGGGTGCGGCTTTTGCGGAAATGGCAGCCCGGTTTTGCACCGGGCTTTAACGGAAAGGAGGACGCTGCTGTACAGCACCATTCCGCTATGTCGGCCGGCTGATTTCCTGACCGTACCGGCTTCCATGGAAAACTCAACTCGGCACATACAGGGTCCGGCCCTGCTTGCAGCGCTCAATGCCTAGAAAAAGCGCCATGCGCCATATAAAAGCAGCCCCGCTTCTGCGGTGCAGGGCTGCTTATTTCACGTTCGAGAAGAACCATGCTTTGTATCAGCGGCACTGTTTTTCTCGTAGTGCTTGCACTCCACGTTGTAACCACTGCAAGGTGCGCACCGGGCTGCGGTTATCTTGAATGTGTGCTTGCACTGTTCTTCAGTACCCTTTTGTTTTCCCTTGTGCAGGGATGCTCTGGTATGTGTACTTCTTGCCAAGCTCTTGATCTTCCTCGCTTTATATAAATAGGTGTTTCGGCCCAAAGGCTTTGGGTTTCGACGCTTGTCCTGCACCGCTTCCCAGCGCACCGGTGGATTGAAGTTTTTCCGCAATTTCATCCAGATTTTGAAACTGCTGAAGTCGCTTTCCCATGTTCCGAATGTTTCATCCATCCACTTGAACATTTCTTTTACGGCTTCTGGCAATTCAAATTTTCCATCACATAGGGGTCCCGGCACTTCCTCAACATCCGGCATGGTTGTCGGCAGTTCTATTCGCTCACCATTCGGAAGATCATAGTAGGCGGTGCCTCTGCTCACTCTTCTACCTCCATGATGTGCGTTGCGATCATGTCAGCCATGTGCAGGCACAGGGCTTCCGGGCAACGGTCGTATACTTTGCTGAGCGTTCCCCAGTCCTGCTCTCCGCTATATGCTCCCATGTGCCACCTGATTGCCAGGGCTTCCGTGTCGGTCAAGAAAATCCAGTCTTTGATAATGCTGACGGATGCTTCACCGTGTCCCATCAAGTGACTATCTTCATACCGGTAACTGCCATCCGGCTTTTTGATGTACTGCCCAGCCTTGCAAACGTCATGGAGTAACGCGGCGGTCAAGACTGCGCCCTTATTGCATTTTGCAAACTGTGGCATCTTGTCGCATAATTTCAGGGCAGTTCTTGCCACATTGAGAGAATGCAGCACCAGACCGCCGGGGACATTCAGGTGATGCTTCGCGCTGGCCGGGGAATTGTAAAAGTCCAGTTCTTCTAGCACCCGCATCAGTGCCATACCGCCGCGCCTACCCTCAATAGCCCGTACCAAAAGGCTGTTGAACTGGTCTTTCAGCGAGATTCTTGTTGCTTCATCCATAGGTCGTTCCCACCTCTCAATCCCAGTCCCGGACTTCATTGTTCCAGTCATAAGCCTTTTTGACCAAAGTGTCCAGCAACACCGGCACTGCCCATGCAACGGCAATGAGATCTGGGTCGTAATTGATTTTGAACAGCCAGCAGACACCCCAGATCAGGGTTGAAAAAATGCCATACAGCACGCCGAACACCAGCAGGCTTTCTCCCAGGTGCAGCGCATCGCGGCGGAAGCGCCGCCAGTTGAATGTCTTGTTGAAGTTGTTGATTGCTCTGTGAAGTTTTTCAAGAATCATTTTTTCTTTCCCTCCATGTGAAACAGACTTGTTTGACTTGTGTGCTCAGAAAACCGTTCTTCTTCCAACTGGAAATAGAACGGATCAATTTCAAATCCGATAAAGCCAAGCCCTGCCTCATATGCTGCTATGCGGCTGCTTCCGCTTCCGAGGTGGGTGTCAAGGATCTTCTGCCCTGGCTCTGCATAGTTTTTGAAAATCCAGTCATAAAGAGCAACCGGCTTCTGCGTTGGGTGGATTCGCTTTTCGTTCAAGCTCTTGTTTCCCTGCATGGTGTCGCCTTCTGTGATGCTTTTTCCCTGCATCATGCCGGACCACATATACCGGAACATTCTCACTGAGGAAAACAAATTTGTCGCCGCAATCTCGCAATCTGAAAAGCTAGAATTTCCATTGCACTTGTCCCACACGATCCGTCCGGTAGCAAACTGGTAGTCAAAATAGTTGCAGCCCCATACAATATAGTGGCGGCACACTCGAAACAGCTCCCTGAAATACTCCGGCTCTGGTTTACTCCAAGCAGGAGAGACGGGGTAGTCACGGTGTACGCCTATTTTGCTGACTTTGGATCCGTAAAAGCCTCTGCGTTCCGGACCAGAGAAATACGGCGGATCCACAACCGCCAGATCAAAATAATTATCCGGGAACAGTTCCATTGCCGGCAAGCAGTCCATGTTATAGCAATGGTTCAGCTTAAACACTTCTCCCATGCCTTACTCCGCCGGGCAATCCGCCCGATACCTGAACCGCTGCTTTGCGTTGTATAATCGCTGCTGCCCAAGCTCTGCACTATATCCTGCGCGACCATTGGCATCCATCTTTCCAGTGTCACCGCGCTTCAGTTCCTTATAGATGGTGGAATAGTTGAAGCTCATCGCCCTGGCGATTCCGGCAACACTCTGTCCGGCATTGTACCGGGCTTCCAGCACCTTGCGGTCATCCTGCGTCATGTGTTTTGCCATTCCTGTTCCCTCGCTTTCCTGAAAAATGCGCAAAAAAATAACGCAAGAGAATCCGCTAAGATTTCTCTTGCGTTTTCTCTTGCGTTTATTTTATTCAGTAAAAATTCAATTCTATATATAAATGACAACAATTTCCTGTTTCTCATCACCAGTATCTTAGCTAATTTTTTCAGGTTCATGCATGCAAAAGTAAGCCCGGCTTTCATTTCTATCCGCGCTTTTCCTATGTACTGAGTATATCGAAAACCATGATGTTCTTTCGCTGTTCCAAAGATTCGTTCTATCGTTTCTTTTCGTTTCTGATAAATCTCTTTGTTTCCTAGTGTATGACGGATATCCTCTGCTTTCTCTATATATCTTTCCCATACATGCTGTGTTACCAGCTTCACATGATCTTTGCTTTCTGTGCATTTAGATTTCTGGGGACAATTACAGCAAATATATCCACGGCTTTTGTATTCACGATAGCCATCTCGATTTGTTGTGCTATAAGAAAGCACTTGATTTTCAGGGCAAATATAGCAGTCGTAATACTCATCATAAACGTAGTCATGCTTTCTGAAATAGCCTTCTTTTGACACCGGACAGAATTTCTTCTGAAGCTTCTAAATTTTCTGAACCGTTTCCTCCAGATGCTGGTGGCTGGTAATCATTTTTATCTTTCAATGGTTTTTTACCTTGAGCCAGACGGTCTTGCTCGATTTCTTTTTTTAATTCATCTTCATACCAAAAAGCTTGTTCATGAGCGACTCGTTTCCGCATTTTTTTACTGTTAGCGCAAGCTTTTACATGAGTTGAATCAACAAATATCTGGTCGGTATCTACAAGTTTGTATTTCATGCATTCTTCGAGAATCCTGGAAAAAATCTGTTCAAAAAGATTGGTATCTTTAAAACGGCGTGTATAGTTTTTCCCAAATGTAGAAAAATTTTATTCCGTAGAGATACTGAATAACGGGAATTTTTATGAGCATAACGGGATCCATGCTTGGCCGACCATTGTCAGGGCAGTATTTTTCTTCTACTAAGTCATAAATAAAGTTCCAATCAATGGCTTTATCAATCAAACGGAGCATGTGATTCTGTGGCACCATGTCATCCATACAGAACATCAGCATCTGTTACCTTTTCTTATCTGCATTTTTGTCATCATAAAAAACACCGCCCTTCTGACATCATTATATCAGAAAAGCGGTTCTAACAATAGCAAACCCCCGCAAAAGCGGGGCTTTGTCTACAGTCTGAGAATGTGTGGTTGTCAATTATCATTTACAACCACACATTCTTTTTCCTATTCTTCCCCCAGCACCTTCCGGGGCACCGTATGCGTCATCACATAAATTTCATCTTCCGTGATTCCCTCATCCAGCAATGTCTGCATAAACAACTTCATCGCTTCCACCGGGTGTTCTCTTGAAGTCTGCCCCCGATCCGTTACCATAAAACAGTGTTCTGCTCCGACTACCCGGATATGGTCTGCCATCTCCTGCGCCGTGCATTCCTTTTCTGCCACATTATACCAGCATTTTTCAATATAAACGCCCAGAGCTGCCAGCTGTTTCTGCGTTTTTACATCGACACGCGTCCGCGGAAATTCTGGATGTGTCAGAACCATACGGTTTCCCTGCCGGATTCCCTCCTGACACAGGAGAATACTTTCCTCCGGGCTGATGTGCCCGGTCGCGACTGCCGCATCATACTTTCTGGCAATCCTCAAAATCTCCAAAACTTCCGCCCTCAGCTCCCCTGTTTCGGTCAGGATAGAGATTCCAGATCGGTCAAAGAAATCTCCCGGCATATTCCCGGAACACAAAGAGTTCTTTGCGTCCCGGGTCGGCATCCACACGATACGACATCCGCGCTTCATCGCATTTTCAACCGCATATGGATTGAGTCCTCCGACTGGCCAGTTTAACACCAGACCGCCATAGGCTTTCGTACACGAAGCACAGTGGATATTGGCCAGAATTGCCCGCGCAATCGTGGACTCATAGTGAGATTTCAGCATAATTCCTGCCATTCCGGCTCTCCCGGCTTCTTCTAACAGCCCGTAATCATCCAAAACTCGATGAAAGGGGGACGGGGCTGCGTGCATATGGAGGTCATACGCTCCCTGCATTAAATATGCAATCTCTTTTTCTCTGTCCATAGATTATTTCTGTAAACCAAACTGGAATGCTTTCAGATTCTCCTTGTAGAATGCTGCCAGCGCGTCAGCCAGTGCCTGGAACTTCGGATCGTCGTCGAACATCCACTCATTGTGCTTGCCATCTACATAGTATAACTGCTTCGGCTCCTGTGCCAGACGGTATGCTTCTTCCGCCTCTACACGCTGATGCAGCTCGTTATAATAGCCATGACCTACAAAGACAGCACGCGGTGCGATTCTCGGAAGCAGATCTTCTACGTTAAAACGGATAAAGCTCTCGCCGATTGCCGTGCTCATCGGGGTCGGGAACTCCTCGCCGTTATCCTCGTTAACAGAATCACCGATACCGCCGTTGATCTCTTTTAATACGTGATCGGTATAGAAATCGCCGCTCTCTGTGATGTTCGGATAATCGGTGTACGGATGCATCAGAACCGGATCGTTGGTTGTAATTCTCTTGATACGGTCTTCTCTGAGGCGTGCGACGCTCTTTCCAAACTTATCATTTCCCATGCCGTCACGCATCCAGCGCTCGCCATTTACAAAGCTGTTCAGGGTTGCAATCGCTTTTACTTCCTTGTCACGCGCTGCAACGGTTACGCATACAGCACCGCCGACACCCCATCCAAGAAGTCCGCAGCGTTCCGGATCTACTTCCGGCTGAATCTGCATAAAGGTAAATGCGTTTGCCACGTCTTCAACCTCTGTCTCAAGGGTTGTGTACTTCGGCAGGCATGGATGAACATTCTCACTCGGCTTAAATCCTCTGTAATCGAAGCCCATGCATACAAATCCTCTTGCTGTTAAAGCTCTTGCAAACAGTGCCGGATAGCACTTATTAACGCCGGTCCATCCAGAGTTACACAGAACTGCTGGTCTCTTCTCGCCCTCTTTGTAATCATCCGGGAGATAAATAT
>ERZ1107006.318-NODE-318-length-50130-cov-16.094498_pt1 | contig 50130 bp, 50 predicted proteins | sample MGYA00403696_ERZ1107006 | MGnify/ENA primary metagenome ERZ1107006 (study PRJEB35170, sample SAMEA104062441) | human gut metagenome | biome: human gut; feature: human-associated habitat; material: faeces | place: Denmark | collected 2012-08-13 ...
GGAGATGCGTAATCCGGAGCACATTGCCCTGAAATATTATCGCAACTACCATTCTGGCAGCGGCAAAACGCTGAAATCCATTCAAATCACACTGGTTGCCAGACTGGAGAAGTTCAATCTGGAATCCCTTGCTGGTATTACGCAGACCGATGAAATGGAGCTGTGGAGCGTAGGGGAGAAGAAAACGGCTGTGTTTGCAGTGATTCCGGATAATGACAGTAGCTTCAATTTCCTTGTCGGTATGCTGTACACGCAGCTGTTTCAACAGCTTTACTACCAGGCAGACATTGTTCATGGCGGCAGACTGCCGGTTCATGTGCATTTTGTGATGGACGAGTTTGCAAATGTCGCCCTGCCCGATGAGTTTGATAAGCTGCTGGCTACGATGCGCAGCCGTGAGATTTCAGTGAGCATTATTATCCAAAACCTTGCACAGCTGAAAGCATTGTTCGAAAAACAGTGGGAAAGCATCGTGGGCAACTGTGATGAGTTCCTGTATCTCGGCGGTAACGAGCAGTCTACGCATGAATATGTGTCCAAGCTGCTCGGCAAGGAAACGATTGATACGAACACCTATGGACAATCCAAAGGTAGAAACGGCAGCTACTCGGTCAACTGGCAGATCACAGGCCGAGAGCTGATGACACCTGATGAAGTGCGTATGCTGGACAACCGGTACGCACTTCTTTTTATACGCGGAGAGCGCCCCATCCGGGACCTCAAGTATGATATCCTTCATCATCCCAATGTGGCGCTTACGACGGACGGTTCCGCACCGGCCTATACTCACGGCGAGGATACCCGAAGTATCGCTTCCATGGCGTTCAGCTTCGACAAGAAGGCTGTCAAAAACGCCGAAAAGATGGAGGCAGAAAAACATGAATTCTTGCTCTACTCGGAAGAGGAGCTGGAAGAACTACTTGATGAAAAGGAGAAAAAAGACAATGAAGAAACTTAATACGAAGAAGAACATCAACAAGCCGGAGATTCCCGGCAAGGTCAAGAAGGGCTACCGCATTTATGTGATGGCCGTCCTTGCCCTTACGCTTACCATGAGCATGGGTGTGACCGCCTTTGCCGCAGGCGACCCCATTACCGTCGTCAACAACCTCAGCGACTTTATCTTCGGCCTCATCCGTGCGGTCGGCCTGATTCTGCTTGGCTGGGGCATTGTACAGGTCGGTCTCAGCTTCCAGTCCCACGATCCGAGCCAGCGCTCCAACGGTTTCCTGACTCTGGCCGGCGGTGTCGTCATCACCTTTGCAAAGGAAATCCTCAACCTCATCGTCGGCTGATCCGGTTTCCGAAAAAAGGGCGGTCGCAAAGACCGCCCCGAAGGGAGGTGTAACGAATGTCGGATAACTGGATTGTGCAGAACCTTGAAAATGCACTGGAGGTTTGGAACGATAAGCTGTCGGAAATCTGGCAGCTGATCACGCAGTCACCGCAGACATTCAAAGGTGGCTCGATCTGGTCGATTATTTGCAGCATCCACGGAGCGCTGCAGGCCATCGGCTATGCGCTGTTGGTGCTGTTTTTCGTAGTGGGAGTTGTGAAAACCTGCGGCTCCTTTGCAGAGCTGAAAAAGCCGGAGCACGCGGTGAAGTTGTTCGTTCGTTTTGCGATTGCTAAAGGCCTGATTACCTACGGCATGGAGCTGATGATGGCGATTTTGGAGATTATCCAGGGCGTGGTCAGTACGATCATGAATTCTGCTGGATTTGGAAGCCCGCAGACAACGGTGCTGCCGCAGGAGATCATCACGGCGGTGGAGGATTGCGGCTTCTTTGAGTCTATACCCTTGTGGGCGGTAACGCTTATCGGTGGCCTGTTCATTTGGGTGCTGTCCTTCGTGATGATTCTGAGTGTATATGGTCGCTTTTTCAAAATGTACATGTACACCGCACTTGCGCCGGTTCCGCTTTCCGCCTTTGCCGGAGAGCCTACGCAGAACATCGGCAAGAGCTTCCTGAAAAGCTATGCGTCGGTATGCTTGGAGGGTGCAATCATCGTCTTGGCCTGCATCATCTTCTCCGTGTTTGCGTCCAGCCCTCCGGTTGTCGATCCGGACGCTGCAGCAGCCTCTATGGTGTGGAGCTACATCGGCGAGCTGATTTTCAATATGCTCATTTTGGTCGGCGCAGTGAAGATGGCAGACCGGCTTGTGAAGGAGATGATGGGCATCTGAGATGGCAAAGCGTGTACTGAATCAATGGCGCGGATATACCGCGGCTGATTGCGATTGCAAATATTGTCTCTATTACGGCGGCAGAAAGAAAGGCGAAGTAAATTGTCTTGCAGAGGAATGTGTCTGCAAGGAGGAACTTCAGGAGGCTCTGCGCCGGGAAAGGAATGAAAATGGAGGTCAAAATCAATAGAGAGATTCGGAACTATACCGAGTCCATGTTTTTCGGACTGTCCCTCAGACAGTTCGTTTTTTCTTTGCTGGCTGTTGGCGTTGCGGTGCTTTTGTACTTTGTTTTGAAGCCCTATGTGGGGACGGAAACAGTTTCGTGGATGTGCATCCTCGGTGCCGCTCCCTTTGCGGCAATGGGCTTTGTGAACTACAACGGTATGACCGCAGAGCAATTTGTGTGGGCTTGGCTCCGGAGCGAAATGCTGGAGCCCAAGCAGATCAAGTTCGAGCCGGTGAATATCTACTACGAGGCGTTGAAGGACGCTATCGATGAACGCGAAAAGGAGGTTTCCAAGCACAATGATTAAGAGCATCAAAGCGATCCTCGCACAGGACAAGGAGAAGTTTAAGGTTCCGAGAAAGGTGCAGGATCTTATTCCAATCAAGAGCATCTGGCCGGATGGCATTTTTAAGGTTGGGAATAAGTTCTCTAAGTCCTTCCGATTCTCGGACATCAACTATCTGGTGGCAAGCCGTGAGGATAAAGAGAGCATGTTTCTGACATACTCGGAGCTTCTGAACAGCTTGGACAGCGGAGCTACCACGAAGATCACCATCAACAACCACAGACTGAATAGATCGGATTTTGAGGAATCCATCCTGATGCCCATGAAGCAGGACGGGCTGGATGAGTACCGCAAAGAATATAACGATATGCTCCTGGACAAGGCGACGGGAGCAAACGGCATTACGCAGGAAAAGTATATTACCATTACCGTGGCCAAGAAGGACATTGAGGAAGCACGGGCATATTTTGCGAGAATTGGAGCGGATTTGACCGCCCATTTTGCAAATCTGGGTTCCAAGTGTGTGCCCCTGAACGCCGTTGAGCGGCTGCGCATTCTCCACGACTTTTATCGCCCCGGTGATGAGGCGGCATTCTCGTTTGATATGAGCCGAAAGGCGCGTCTGGGGCATGATTTCCGTGACTACATCTGCCCGGACAGCATAGAGCGTACTGCGGATCATATCAAGCTGGGCGAGAAATATGCCAGAGTGCTTTTCCTCAAGGACTACGCCAGTTATATCAAGGACAGCATGTTCTCGGAGCTAACCGAGCTAAACCGCAATCTCATGCTCTCCATTGATGTGATTCCCATTCCCACCGATGAAGCCGTCCGTGAGGTGGAGCGTCTCTTGCTGGGCGTGGAAACGAACATCACCGGCTGGCAGAGAAGGCAGAATCAGAACAACAATTTCTCTGCTGTGGTTCCCTACGACATGGAGCTTCAGCGCAAGGAATCCAAAGAGTTTTTGGACGATCTGACCACCCGTGACCAGCGCATGATGTTTGCGGTGGTCACAATGGTGATCACCGCAGACTCCAAGGAACAGCTGGACCTGGATACGGAAACGGTGCTGTCTACGGCGAGAAAGCACATGTGCCAGATGGCAACGCTGAAGTATCAGCAGACGGATGGACTGAACACGGTGCTGCCCATCGGGACGAGGAAAATCAACGCGTTCCGAACCCTCACCACGGAGAGCCTGGCGGTGCTGATGCCTTTTAAGGTGCAGGAGATCATGGACAAGGGCGGCATTTACTTCGGCGAAAATGCCATTTCCCACAATCTTATCATGTGCAATAAGGCAAATCTTCTGAACCAGTCCGCATTTCTGCTCGGTGTCCCCGGCTCCGGTAAGTCGTTCTCGGCAAAGGAGCTGATCACCTTCCTCATTCTGAACACCAACGATGATATTCTGATCTGTGACCCCGAGGGAGAATACGCGCCGCTTATTGAAGCTATGGGCGGTCTCGGCTCGGTGATCCGTGTGTCTGCCGGCGGCAGAGACAGATTGAACGCCATGTATATGGTGGACGGGTACGGTGAAAACAACCCCATTGTCGTAAAGTCCGAGTTCATCATGTCTCTGATCGAGCAGATCGACAAGAAGGGCGTCGGCCCGCAGCACAAGTCTATCATCGACCGCTGCATCACCAATGTGTACCGCAATGCGGCGGACACCGGGATGATTCCCACTCTCTGCACCCTCCGCGATATGCTGCTGGAGCAGCCTGAGTCCGAAGCGAAGCAGATCGCGCTGTCCCTTGAGCTCTATACCACCGGTTCTCTGGACATCTTCGGCAAGCAGTCCAATGTGGATCTCGACAAGCGTGTTGTGGTATTCGACATTCACGGCCTTGGTTCCCAGCTTAAGCCCACCGGCCTGCTGGTGATCACGGACACCATGCTCAACCGTGTGACGCTGAACTGGAAGAAGGGCAAGCGCACCCATGTCTTTATTGACGAGTTCCATGTGGTGTTCGAGAACGAGTTCTCGGCGCAGTTCTTTAACTCCGCATGGCGACAGTTCCGTAAGCGCAACGCATACCCCACGGCGATCACGCAGAATGTGGAGTATCTGCTGGATTCCGTTCAGGCCAGCACCATGCTTTCCAACTCGGAATTTGTGGTTATGCTGAATCAGGCTGCCTCCGACAGAGGGCAGCTTGCCAAGCTGCTGAACATCTCCAATGAGCAGATGAGCTATATCACCAATGCCGACGCCGGCTGCGGACTGATCAAATACGGCTCTGCGCTGGTACCCTTTATCAATCGGTTCCCGCAGAATACCAAACTCTATCAGCTTATGACTACACGCCCCGGTGAGGGCAAATTTGCAAGAGGACGGGATTAACCCCGTCCTCCATTCTTTTGGGAGGAATACAAAATGAAAAAGAAAACCCTTGGAATCATCGCCATTTCCGTGCTCGGCGCGGCAGCGATCTTTTGCAGCGCCATGTTTACGCAGCAGTATTTGGATGCCAAGAACAGCCAGGCGGCCTTTGACGATCTGACAAATCTGATTACGGAAATCGACGAGCCGCAGAAGGACACCGAAGCGGAGGAATCCGATCTGAGTGCAGAAGAACTGGCGGCGGCAGAGGCGGCACTGGCCCGCGAAAGGTATGAGGCGTTGTTTGCGCAGAACAACGACTTTATCGGCTGGATCAGAATTGATGGTACGAATGTCAATTACCCCGTCATGCAGACCCCAAACAAGCCGGACTTCTATCTGAAGCGCAGCTTTGATAAATCGTACAGTGACTACGGCGTTCCCTATATTGACGAGGCCTGTATGACCGGGATCAGCAACAACCTTGTGATTTACGGCCATCACATGAACGACGGCTCTATGTTTGCCGACCTCTGTAAATACACCGACGCCGATTTCTGCAAAGAGCATCCAACGATTGCCTTTGACACGCTCTCCGGTCTCGGAAAATATGAGGTCATTGCCGCCTTCAAATTCAATACAAACCGCGAGACCTTCAAATACAACGAATACACGCTGATGGATGAGGCGCAGTTTGCCGAGTTCATGGAGAATGTCCGCGCAAGACAGCTCTATGACACGGGCGTTACTGCCGAATACGGAGATCAGCTTTTGACCCTTTCCACCTGCGAATATACCTATCCCAACGGTCGCTTCGTTGTCGTAGCGAAGAAGGTGTGACTTGTCTGCTCTGAGAGGAGGTGATGGCTTTGGGCAGGATAAAAACAAGGGAAAGCACAAAGGACATCAAGGTTCTTGACAAGGCAGCGGTTGCCTCCGAGCGCATGAAGACGGCGCTCGTCCGCTCTAAGGATCAGGCGGAAAACCTGATGGACGACGGGCAGATTTCCCCCTCCGAGTACGCGGAGGACAAAATCCGCTATGCCGCTGAGGATGTGACCGGTCAGGTTTGGCACGAGGTTTCCGGCCAAACGAAAAAAGCCATTGAAAAAGGTAAGGAGGCGCACCGGGAGCACCGCAATGAAAAGCGCATCCACAAAAATGAAGAACGGGTTCGCCGCTATGAGGAGGAGCTGCGTAGGGGCGCGCCAAGCAGAACGCCGCGAGAGGAGGCTGCACGGCAGGCAGCACGGCAAAATACGGAGGCCACACGGACAAGCATCCGGAGCAGACGAAACCAGACCATCAAATCTGCGGAGCGTACTGAACGCACCATCAAGCAGTCTGTTCGTTCTGCCGGGAAACAGACCGTAAAAGCCGGTGCAAAGGGAACGGTAAAGTCAACGGAGAGGGCCGTAAAGACTGCGGAGAAAACCTCCAAGGCTGCTATCAAAACTGCAGAGGCAACAGCGAAGGCAACGCAAAAGGCAGCGGTAGCGGCTGCAAAGGCTGCACAGAAAGCGGCGGAGATTGCCTGCCAGACTGCCATAGCTGCCTACAAAGCGGCTGTTGTGGCGGCAAAAGCTGTTGCTGCGGCAATCAAGGCCATAGCAGCGGCGATGAAAGCGCTGGTTGCGGCCATCGCTGCCGGAGGCTGGGTCGCGGTCGTGGTCGTCGTGGTTATCTGTCTTGTTGCCTTGATCGCCTGCTCCTGCTTTGGTATTTTCTTTTCAAGCGAGGATACCGGCTCAGAAAAGACGATGCGGCAGGTCATTCAGGAAATCAACATGGATTACCAGAACGAGCTGGATGCCATCAAGGATTCCGTTGAATACGATGCGCTTGAAATGTTCGGTTCTCGGGCCGTGTGGCCAGAGGTGTTGTCGGTCTATGCCGTCAAAACGACCTCCGATCCGGATAACCCTCAGGAGGTGGCAACGATCACTCCGGAAAAGGAACAGCTTCTGAAGGACCTGTTCTGGGAGATGAACGAAATCACCCACCGGACGGAAACAAAGACCGAGACGGTCATTGTGGAGACGGACGACGGCAACGGCAATATTCTTGAGGAAGAGGTACAGGAGACGATTACGACGCTCTATATTACTGTCAGCCACAAGACGGCGGATGAGATGGCTGGGCAGTACGGCTTCAACGAGGATCAAAAGCAGCAGCTTGCAGAACTGCTTGCACAGGACAGCAGCATGTGGGCAGCGGTGCTTTACGGAATCTACGGAGTGGATGACCAAATCGTTGCCGTGGCGCTGTCGCAGGTGGGCAATGTGGGCGGAGAGCCCTATTGGTCATGGTACGGCTTCGGCAGCCGTGTGGAGTGGTGCGCCTGTTTCGTCAGCTGGTGTGCTGATCAGTGCGGCTATATCGACACTGGTGTCATTCCGAAGTTCGCAGGTTGTGTCAACGGTGTCCAATGGTTCCGGGAGCGTGGGCAGTGGGCGGATAACGCCATGGAGCCCTCGCCCGGCATGATTATCTTTTTCGATTGGGATAACAGGGGCAGCTCCGGTCCGCAGGACGGCCAAGCCGATCATGTCGGTATCGTCCAGAAGGTCGAAAACGGCGTTGTCTACACCATCGAGGGCAACTCCGGCGACAGCTGCCGCGTCAATCAGTATCCGCTTGGCTATTATGAAATTCTCGGATATGGCGTAGTCGCCTACTAAGCAGAACACGGTGTCACCCTCCGTCGGGTGGCACCGTGTTTTTTCATTGATTTTTGTATTTGTCCATTTCCTGAAGCATTTTATAGAGTTGCTTCTGCTCTGCCTCGTTCTTAGAGGCAACCAAGTCATAGCATTTGGCCGCAATGTTGTTGCTGCCGCTCTTTCCCAACTTATCGAATAGCTCGGACAGAGAAATATCCATAGCTGATGCAATCTTCTCAACACTTTCCAAAGTGGCGTTTTTCTCACCACGTTCCAATTGCCCAATATATGTGGGATGGCAGCCGGCAAGCTCGGCTAGCTTTTCCTGGCTGAGTCCTTTTTGCGTCCGGTAGTTTCTGATGCGTTGTCCAATGATCTTTGCGATATCACTCATTCCCCTCGCCTCCATATATAGTCTATAAATATCGCTTTGGCCAATCCATAGACTATTGATATTCAAAAGGCCGGGATATATACTATAGATATTAATTCTCAAATTTCGGCATTTATAGTATTCGAGAGGAGTGCGAAGTTTATGCGCTCAAAAACAGTTTGCTTCACCGGGCATCGGGAATTGCCGGCAGATGATTTGCCCGAAATCTCCAAGCGCTTAAAGGATACCTTGGTCACGCTGATCGAGCAGGGCTATCGCTATTTCGGCGCAGGTGGTGCCTTGGGATTCGATACCCTGGCAGCGCAGGCTGTCCTCCGCTTGCGGGAGCGTTATCCGCAGATCCGGCTGATCCTTGTGCTGCCGTGCCTTAACCAGACTCGAGGCTGGCCGCAAGAGAATATCGACACTTACGAAGAGATCAAGCGCTGCGCAAATAAGGTGACTTATACCTCGGAGCACTATTTTCGGGGCTGTATGCAAAAACGCAATCGGCATCTTGTGGATAACAGCAGCGTCTGCATTTGCTATCTGACGAAACCCACCGGCGGCACGGCCTATACCGTGAACTATGCCCGCCGCATGGGCCTGCGGATTATCAATATAGCAGGTCCAGATAGCTTGTAAGAGTATCCCATACACCCACAAGTCTCCCAAATTGTCTTCCCATAGGTGGACGGTTTGGGAGGCTTTTTAGGTGACGCCAAAAATCGACACCATAGCTACTGTTTTTACAGAATTTGTTCGGATTCTGTTGTAATTTCGGAGATGTTATGGTAGAATATACTCTGTGAAGTTGTAAGCACTTTGGAAGATTTTATTTTCAACAGGAGGAACCCCATGACGGTCCGTTATGACAAACTTTGGATTTTGCTAATTAAGAACAAAATGAAAAAAGGCGAGCTGGCCAAGGCTGCGCACCTGTCGTCCCATACCATGACCCAGTTGAACAATAACCGCCTCGTCTCCATGTCTGTCATGCTCCGATTGTGTAAGGTGTTCCATTGTGACATTGGAGACTTGATGGAAGTAGTAGAGGATGAAACAAACTAAGCAGTAATTCTACCATGTATGCGTGAGGTATAACCAATGGACAACAATGCAAAGCTCCGCCCGCTATATCTGGCGAAGATTCTATATGAGTGCACCGATGAAGACCACTATCTGACCACGATGCAGCTGGCGCAGATTCTTGAAGAGGAATACGGTATCCCGGCGCACCGGCAGACCATCAAGACGGACATTGAGCTTCTGCAGCAGTTCGGAATGGACATCCAAGAAGTAAAGTCCACTCAGAACCGTTATAACCTCATTAGCCGTCAATTTGAAATCGCTGAGCTGAAGCTGCTGATCGATGCTGTGCAGTCCTCCAAGTTCATCCCCAAAGAGCGCAGCGAGCAGATGGTCTCCAAGATCGTCGCGCTGGCCGGACAGCATAAGGCTGAGGAACTGAAGCGCAACGCTTCCGTGGAGGGACGTACAAAATCGGAAAACCGGCAGGATCTGTTGATCGTAGATGCAATCAACGAGGCCATCAATGCGGAGAAGAAAATTGCCTTCCAGTACTTTTCTTACAATGTCCGCAAGCAGAAGAAGCTACGCCACGACGGCGAGCGATACGTCTTCAGCCCCTACCGCCTAATCTGGAACGGCGATTATTACTACGTACTGGGCTATTCGGACAAGCATCAAGCTATTGGCAGCTTCCGTGTGGATCGTATCAGCGCCCGTCCTGACATTCTTTCGGAGGAAGCCGTACCGGTCCCGGCGGACTTCGGTGTCGATGATTTTCTTGCGACTACCTTCCGGATGTACGGCAGCGAGTGTCAGGAGGTAGAACTGATCTGTGACAACTCCGTGATCGATGCAATCATCGACCGCTTCGGGACAGATGTGACCATCTACGCCTGCGATATGAGCACCTTCCGCGTGATCGTCCGGGTGGCCATCAGCCATATCTTCTTCAGCTGGATTTTCGGCTTCGGCGGGAAAGTAAGAATCAAAGGGCCTGAAAAGATAAAAACGGATTATAAAGAAATGGTCTCAAGGGCACTATCTAGTCTGTGACATAACAACATCGGGATAAGTAGGTCCAAAATACATACCAAAGAGGTGAAAACAATGCAGGAAAGAAATATGCCGCCATTTGCACCGGTGCTGATGCAATCGACGAGAGCAATCGGCTATAGTTTGGAAGCTGCAATTGCAGATATTATTGACAACAGTATTGCTGCAAAAGCTGGGAAAGTTCAGCTGTCATTCTTTCCGGTAGGCGATGCATATGTCTCAATTCTGGATAATGGTACCGGTATGGATGATGCTCAAATGAATATCGCTATGCAGTATGGAAGTAAGAGCCCGACTGAGACACGAGACTCGTCTGACTTGGGACGATATGGCTTAGGTCTGAAGACTGCATCTTTGTCTCAGTGCCGTGTTTTGACCGTAATCAGCAAACAGGGAGATCAGGTAATTGGACGGCGCTGGGATCTTGATTACGTCATTAAAACAGGTGCATGGTCACTGTTGATCCTTGATAAAGAAGACTTTGCCTCAGTTCCTCATATTTCTGATTTGTACGAGCAGGATAGCGGTACATTGGTTGTATGGCAGAACCTCGACCGTTTGCTGATGGGCGAAGTAGATTATGAAAAATCGCTTGGCCGAAAAATGGACGAGGTAAGGCAACACCTTGAACTGGTATTTCACAGGTACTTATCCGGGGAATCCGGAATAAAAAAGCTAGAAATACTTTTCAATGGAGTAAAGCTTAAAGCGGCAGATCCGTTTTTGATAAAGAAGAGCACGCAAGCCATGGACACAGAAACGCTGGTGATTCGAGGGAAACGCATTCTGGTAACGCCATATATTCTGCCTCATATTTCTAAAATGACTGAAGAGGAAAAGAACCAACTTGGCGGCAAAGATGGAATTCGCAAACGGCAGGGCTTTTATGTATATCGAAACAAGCGGCTTCTAATTTGGGGAACGTGGTTCCGTATGATGCGGCAGGGTGATCTTTCAAAGCTGGCTCGTGTTATGGTCGATATCCCAAATGACTTGGACGATTTGTGGACTCTGGATATTAAGAAATCTCATGCAATTCCACCTGCCGAGGTGAGGAATAGCCTTCAGACTGTAATTGATCGTATTGCAGATAAAAGTAAGCGGACATGGACGTTCAGAGGGAAAAAGGAAACTTCGGATTCGGTTGAGCATATGTGGACCCGATTAAAAACGCCGGAAAACGGCATCGCATATGAAATCAACCGAGACCATGTGTTGGTAGATCAGATCGTTGCCGAAGCTCCGGAAATTCGAGGCAAGCTTGAAACATTACTGAAATACATAGAACGAGGAATCCCTCTGAATCAACTTTACATTGATCTTAATAATGACGAAAAGATTGAGAATGATGCGGATATGGGCGAGCAGGAGATGTTCAAAACGCTGGAACAGATGCTGTCCGTTCTGCCCAGCAGCATTATGCGGCGTGAAATGCTTGAAAAGATAGAGCATACTGATCCTTTCTGCGGATATCCGGATGTGATTCGCGCTCTAAAAGCAAAGGAGGACGGCAATGTTAAACCCTAATATTGAAATGTTGGAAAATCTCATTTCCGCAGCGGTTAGTACTCGGTACAAGGAAGTTCCGCCTACAGAGGAAGAATTTCTTACGCTTGCACAAAGCATGCGTGCAACGCTGAGCACACTTCCAGTAACGGATGAGGAATTTGCAGAAATTCTTGTCCGTCTGCGTGCGTCGATTGTTATACAGATGGATGTCGGCGTGTACATCAATGATCGAAATACACCTCATAAATCATGGCTTCCTTCCAGAAGAGCAGATTTGGACTTTTTCTTCTGGAATCGATATAAAAAATATCTGGAGGAAATTAAACATTGGAATCCAAGGGTTACCGCAACGCTGGATAAGGTTTCTGACGAGATCGTCGATCTGCTCGGAGATCCGCAAAGTAAAGAACCTTTTCAGCGCCGCGGATTGGTGTTGGGCGATGTCCAATCCGGCAAAACCGCAAATTACACCGCAATCAGCAACAAAGCTGCTGATACTGGATACAGAATTATTATTGTTCTTGCAGGAATGATGGAAAATCTGCGCCAGCAGACTCAGTCTCGCTTGGATGCAGAGTTCTCTGGCCGGAAGAGTGAGTATTATCTGGATCCAAAGGCTGAACAGGGAATCAAAAACCAGCCTGTTGGTGTAGGCAGGTACGGCGTACAGAAGCGTATCGCAGCCTTTACATCTGTGACTAAGGATTTTGACATCAATGTGCTGAAAAGCAATGATTTGAACCTTCAAAGCGTTTCAGATCCGATTGTCTTAGTCGTAAAGAAAAACAAGCGGATATTGAACAATTTGATTAAATGGCTCTCCAATAGTCGTGATAACACCACAGGGAAAATAATGCTGCCCATGCTCTTGATTGATGACGAGGCAGATAATGCATCTGTTAATACAAAGAGTGAGGATGACAGCCCAGCCGCTATCAATGCCTGCATTCGCCAGCTGCTGCACGAGTTTAATCAGGCTTCCTATCTGGGAATTACTGCGACACCCTTTGCCAATATTTTTATCAACCCTGAAACAGAAGATGAGATGATTGGCGATGACCTATTTCCCGGAGATTTTATCTACTCGCTGGCACCGCCTACGAACTACATTGGAGCTGATAAGATCTTCGGAGACGCAACAGAGAAGTTTTCTGATGTATTGATTCCGCTGCAGCGCGAAGAAATGGATCTATTTTTCCCTTTCACACACAAAAAGACATTGGAAGTGGATGCGCTGCCGCCCAGCATGTATGAAGCAATTGCATACTTTCTGCTGTTTAATGCAATTCGTGATCTGCGCGGCGATTATACCGAGCACCGCTCCATGATGATTCATGTTAGCCGTTTTACAGATGTGCAGAACCGAATTGCAGAAGCTGTAAATGAATGGCTTGTTCAAGTAAAGTCCGATGTGCAGAATTATGCTGCTTTGGATGATGAAAAGCGCGAGCAAATTGCATCTCTGCGTTATCTGCATAAAGTGTGGATAAAACACCAATTAGAAAAGATTAGCAAGACAAATTGGGATGACATTTGCTCCAATTACTTAAACCGCGCTATCGCCCCTATTGCAGTGCGCGCAGTTAACCAAAGAACTGGGGCAACAAGTCTGGATTATTTCAACCACAAAGAAGATGGCCTGCGCGTTATTGCAGTTGGCGGCAACAGCTTGTCCAGAGGCCTGACGCTGGAGGGGCTGGGAGTCAGTTATTTCTATCGTAAATCTCAAATGTATGATACGCTGCTGCAGATGGGACGCTGGTTTGGTTATCGTCCAAACTACGAGGACCTTTTCAGAATTTGGATGGCAGAAGAAGCTATTGACTGGTATGGGTACATCACCAGAGCGGCCAATGAACTTAAAGATGAAATTGCAAAGATGAAGCTCGCCAACCAAACACCGATGGAGTTTGGTCTGAAAGTACGTCAGGATCCGAACTCACTTATTGCAACAGCTCGCAACAAAATGCGCTCGGCAACACAGGTAAGCCGCCCGGTAACTGTATCGGGAAAGCTGCTTGAAACGCCCAAGCTCAAGGCCAATCCCGAAATACTGAAAGCAAATGAAGCTGCATTCAAAGAATTTGTGGATCATTTGGGCAGTGCCGGAACTCGTGACTTCTCTGTGAAGCCATATTATTGGCGCGGTGTAAACAAAGAATTGGTTGTGCAGCTGCTTCTTGACTTTGAAACGCACCCGTGGCACCTTGCCTTCCAAGGCAGAGCACTTGCTGAGTATATCGATGAAAAAATGGACAATGAGACTTGGGATGTTGCCCTTATTACAGACGGTGAAGGCTCAGAATATGAGCCTGGTCTCAAATGCGGCAACGAAGTGCTCTCGATTAAGGCAACTGAGCGCCGTTCTGTGATAGCTGATGACAAAATGATTCGGATCAGCGGAACCAAAGTGAAGGTGGGTTCCGGCGGCTGCACAAGAGTTGGATTAACCAAAGAACAGATCGAAACAGCAAGGAAACGCTTCAAAGAGCGAAATGGGGACAAGCATATGTCTGACAGTGCCTATTTGATTCGAGAGCGAAGCCCGTTGCTGATGCTGCACATCATTGAAACAGATTTGGATAAAGTCGAATCTACCAACAGAGAAGTTCCTCCCTATTTATTTGCGCTTGGCGTTGGCTTCCCTGATACTGGTGCCGGTATCCGTACTGCGAATTACATGGTGAACATGGTTGAACTGAAAAACTGGATGGATCCTGACGAGGAAGAAGACGAATGAAAATTACTGCTGAATATCTTCATGAGAAGTGGAACGCCTTCAACTACTATGACGGAGGATACATACAGATTGAGGTGAAACACGCCCTTGAATGGCACGTTGGCTACAAGGAGATTGACCAGAAAGCCTTGGTGATTATTTCACAGAATGAGCCGGAACTTCTGCCGTCTTCCAAATCAATTGTTGTAACCAAGGGCCGCCGCACAGACGGACGATGGACTCTTTCCTTTGTGCTTATGCGCAATGAACAGGACAGCGTTTTTGAATTGCTGTGCGCGGATTTGATCTCTTATTCTCAAACAGCAGATAATGAGATTTCTGCTTTGAATTTAACAGTGCGGCGCTTTAAGCAATGGAACAAACTGCTTGAGCATCAAAGAAAAAGCCTGATGGATGAGAGTAACCGCAAAGGATTGCTTGGCGAGCTTATCTATCTGTGCGAAGTGATTGATGGCGGATATCCAATTCTGCCGGCGGTTCAAGGATGGGTCGGCCCGGATGGTGCTGATCAAGACTTTGTGTACGCAGACAACTGGCATGAGGTGAAATCTGTGGGTGTATCCGCAGATTCTGTGAAAATTTCTTCTTTGGAGCAGCTTGCAAATACCGATCCTGGAGAATTGGTTGTGATGCTTATTGATAAGTGTGCACCAGAACACAGCGGCGCAGTGTCACTTGGAGAGCAGGTAGATCACACTTTCAGACGGGTGCATGAAAACGATGACGCCTATTCCCTTTTGGAAAGCAAGCTGATGCGCTATGGCTTTATCGATCTTCCTGAGTATAGGGAGCAAAAATATGTATGCTCGGGGGAAATGCATTTCCGCGTAGACGCGGATTTCCCAAGGCTGACATCAGATAATGTCGTTCCGCAGATTATCGAGGTACAATATTCAATTAGTCTGGCCGGTATTGAAGACTGGCGGGTGGAGGGTTAACATGGATGCGCAGGAATTCAGAAAGGATTTTCTCGAAAATGTAAAAGCAGAGGCTGCTGCCACTGGTGAGGGTTCCTGCGCAGCCTTTGTTGGCTCTATGGCGCAGTATCTTGTTGAAGCGGAAGTCTTACCGGACTTCACTCCTGCTTTCTATACAAGTACAACATCCAAGAGAAAAATCTATCGTGTAGATGGGTACGTTTTTGACGAATTCGACTATACGATGAATTTAATCATTGCGGATTATGACGGCGTGGAAGAACGGACAATGGGTAAGGTTGTATCTTCAACGAATTTTCAACGCTTAGCCGTATTTGTGGATCAGGCCCTAAACACGAATTTGTATAGAGAGATCGAGATGAGTACTCCATGTGCAGATTTGGTAGATCTGCTTCGGTTGGAAAAAGAGAGAATTCGAAAATACAGACTTCTCATTTTCACAGATGCAGATGTCAGCGATACGCTGAAGAATCTTGACAATCTCGATATTGGAGGCATTCCTGCTGAATGTCAAATCTGGGACATCGACCGTGTGTTTCGTGTATGCTGCTCTGATCTGGGGCGTCAAAATATTGAGATTGATTTTCGAGAATATATCCCTGCAGGCATCCCTTGCCTGGAGGCCAGCAGCGCTGCGACGGCAGAATATAACAGCTATCTCTGCATCATTCCGGGAAAGGTTCTTGCAGATATTTATGATAAGTATGGCAGTCAATTGTTGGAGGGCAATGTTCGGTCATTTCTTTCTACAAAGGTTGCCGTAAATAAAAAAATCAGGGAAACCATTTTGAAATGCCCCTCAATGTTCTTTGCGTATAACAATGGCGTATCTGCAACCGCAATGAATGTCCAACTTGAGCGCACAGCAAGTGGAACACACATTGTCGGTGCAAGAGACTTCCAGATCATTAACGGCGGCCAGACGACAGCATCCCTTTCCAATACCCGTCATAAGGATAAAGCTGATTTGGAAGGCATCTACGTACAGATGAAACTGACTGAGATTGATGAAAGCGACATGGACCGTTCAACGGAGTTGGTGCGAAATATATCTCGGTCTTCAAATAGCCAAAACAAAGTTACAGATGCAGATTTCTTCTCTACTCACCCATTCCACATACGCATGGAGCAGCATTCCCGGAGAATTTTTGCTCCTGCAGAATCTGGTGCGCAGTATGAAACAAAATGGTTTTATGAGCGTGCCAAGGGCCAATTTCTGCAGGCTCAGATGCGCCTTACACCGGCCAAGAAGCGGCAATTCCTGCTGCAGAATCCCAAGAGCAAAGTCATCACTAAAACGGATTTGGCTAAAGTGCGCAACACGTGGAGTGAAATGCCCCACATCGTCAGCAAGGGTGCTCAGACAAACTTTATGAAGTTTGCTGAGTTGATTGATGAAGCTTGGACGGCCAACGATTCGCAGTTTAATGAGCGATACTTCACAGAAAGCGTAGCGCTGGTTATCTTATTTAAGCATCTCGAAGCGTTGATACCGAGGCAGGAGTGGTATGAACAGGGCTACCGAGCGAACATCGTTACTTATTCATTGGCACTGCTTCATCAGTTAATTCGGAAGCAGTTCAAAAATATGGAGTTGGATTTGCAGAGTATTTGGCAGCGCCAAAGCGTTCCAGAAATCGTTACAAAAGCTTTGGAACAGATAGCTGAGCAGGTCTTCTATAGGATAACTGATCCAAATAGACCTACAATCAATGTCACGCAGTGGTGCAAGCGCGAGGGATGCTGGAACAGTGTTCAAGAAATTAATCTAATTCTGCCAGCAGAATTTTCTAGTGTATTGATTGGAAAAACTGAAGTGAGAGCAGCAGAAAAAGAAGCGAGGAAAGACCAAAAAGTGCTTTCCGAAACGGAGGCACAGGTTAAAGTACTTCAATATTCTGCAGTTCAATGGAAAAAGCTGTCTGCGTTTGCGATGCAGAAACGCATGGCATCGCCCGATGAAAATGTGGCGCTTAAATATGCATGCCAAATCCCTAACAAAATGCCGAGTGGATACCAGAGTCAACGACTCCTTGCGCTCCTTGATCGAGCATTATCCGAGGGTTTTAACCTTTAACAAGAGAAAGAGGAATGTGTTGTGTACAAAGTTGTGGACTTGTTTGCAGGAGCAGGAGGCCTGAGCCTCGGCTTTATGCAGACGAGAAAATATGATATCAAGGTAGCGTTTGAGAACAGTCCTTATATGCAGGAAACATATCGCCTGAATCATCCCGGCGTTGAAGTACAGGGAGATGTCTGCTCTGCAAATTATGACGAGATTAAGGAAAAATATGGGGATATAGACGTGGTCATCGGCGGCCCGCCCTGTCAAGGCTTTTCTAATGCGAATCGCCAAAAGAACCATGCTATCAGTCAGAATAATATGCTGGTAAAACAGTATATCAGGGCTATTCTCGAACTCAAACCAAAAGCATTCGTTATGGAAAATGTCAGCATGCTGAAATCTGATGTTCACCGATTTTATATGGAAGAGAGTGATATTGAAACTGTCGCAAAATACAAGATTCCTGTTAAATCCACATATCTTCACTTGCTGGATCAGGCGTATGTATTTGACGGCGCACTGGAGATTGTTAAAGATCAGCAGAAGATTCAGCAGTATCTTTGGCCGGAACAGCATTACTTTGAGCTGAACGTTATCTATAAGGCCGCGAAGAATCTTGAAAAAATGAAATCTGCACTTGACAAGCACAAAAAGAAGCTTTGTGCTGCGGCTGCTGACTATGCGAAATTGCATGATAGTAATCATATCGCCAGTGTCTCTGCGGAAGCATTTCAAGCGATCTCAGAATACTATTCTGGTGAGTTGGATGCGTCTGCGCTCAAAAGCAGGATTGAACCAGCGATTCTGATCCAGCGTATGCTCAGCAAGGCACAGGAGATACACGAAAATCACATAGTTGTGGATGCCTACTCTGTCGAAGATGGAATCGCAGCCGTGATTCGCTCTTTTGCTGTTTACGATTATCTGGAGCGCGTATTGCAGGCACCTGAAAATGGCTACGTTTTGGATAAAGATGTCCTTTGCGCTGCAGATTATGGCGCACCTCAGAAACGAATGCGTTTCGTTGTGATAGGCATTAAACGCAGTATTTCTTCTAAAATAGCCCTTCCTAAAGGCCGTTTTGATGCTGACGAATATCGAACCGTGCGAGACGCCATCACCGATTTGGAAGATGTCGAGCCGGTCGTTGAGCTTGAAGACGACAAAGAAGGGATTGCACTGCAGCCAAAAGAGAACCTGGGTGAATTGGCTTCCTCACTCCGAGATTCTAAAATACTAAAAAACCATATGGTTACAAAAACAACAGATACAGCGATGCAGCGTTTTAAGGCACTCAAACAGGGAGAAAATTTCCACGCTTTAGATGATTCGCTGAAAACCAATACATATACGGACGCATCCCGAACACAGAATACGATTTATCTTAGATTAAACTACGACGAACCCTGCGGGACAGTGGTAAATGTCCGCAAATCTATGTGGATACATCCGACACAGGACCGAGCTATCAGTGTTAGAGAAGCAGCGCGTCTGCAAACTTTCCCAGATAGTTTTGTGTTCTGCGGCTCAAAGGACAAACAGTATCAGCAGGTGGGCAATGCGGTTCCGCCGATTATGGCTAAGTCGATTGCCAAGAAGTTAGCCAAAGTTTTGAAAGACAATTTGCCGGAAGGTGAACAGAATGGCGGATAACCATAGTAAGGAAGCCCGAAGTATAAACATGTCTCACATCCGCAGTACGAATTCGAAGCCTGAAGAAATTGTACGAAAGTATCTTTTTGCAGAAGGATTCCGTTATCGTAAGAATGTGAAGAAGCTGCCGGGATGTCCTGATATAGTTCTCCCCAAATATAAAGCTGTAATCTTTGTGAACGGCTGTTTCTGGCATAAGCATGATTGTCCTCGGTTTGTTTGGCCCTCATCCAATCAAGATTACTGGAGGCCAAAAATTCTTAGAAATGTTGAACGGGACAATCAAAGCCGCAAAGAATTAGAAACTCTGGGCTGGAAGGTAATCACTGTCTGGGAATGCGAATTAAAAAAGAATGTACTTAACGAGACCCTTGGAAAACTGATTGCAGAACTGAAAGCCATTGACTTCAGTACTGATAATAAGGAGACGACATGAAAAGGAAATCTGTACGAGGGGGAAATATTTATGACCAGAACTATAACCATCAAGGGTGTCGGCAAGCTGAGCCTGAAGCCGGATCAGGTGGTGGTATCACTGACCCTGAATGCGACCGATAAGAACTACGACAAGACAATGGATACAGCTGCGAAGCATTTGGAGCAACTCCGGGGAGCGCTTGTCGGTATGTGGTGAGTGGTAATTGATATGGACCTAAAAGCAAAACTTCGCCCTTTCTATGTGGCTAAAATGCTCTATGAGCAGACAGACGAGGATCATTATCTGACGATAGCTCAGATAATGGAGCAGCTCGAAAAAGAATACGGTATCTCAACCTCTCGCGGAACTGTGGGTGATGACATAAAAGCTCTCCAGAAACTCGGAATTGAAATTGAGGTTATCCCTTCGACGCAAAAGCGTTTCTCGCTCATTGGCCGGAGATTCGATTTGCCGGAGCTCAAGATGTTGATTGATGCTGTAGAGTCTGCAAGATTCATACCCAAGAAGAAGAGCGCAGCCCTGGTTGAGAAGCTTGGCTCTCTTACAAGCCAGCATAACACGGAAAAGCTCGTTCGCAATGTTGATGTGGAGAATCGCATCAAAGCCGACAACGAGAAAATCTACTACATCATGGAAGCGTTGAACGACGCAATCAATGCCAACAAGAAAGTGTCGTTCCAGTATTTCACCTACAATGTCCGGAAGGAACAGAAGTTGAAATACGATGGCTACACCTATGTGTTCAGCCCATATAAGCTGATCTGGAATGGCGATTACTATTATGTGGTGGGTTACTCTGAAAAGCACAAAGGGATCGGCAGCTTCCGTGTAGATCGTATTGTCAGATGCCCTAAGATCCTCGAAGAAAATGCTGTGCAGCCTCCGAAGAACTTTGACCTGAATGTTTACCTGAACTCAATGTTCCGGATGTACAACGGCCAGAGGAAGCAGATCGAATTGGTGTGTAGCAACGATGTCATGGATGCGATCATAGATAAGTTCGGAAAAGATGTTCATGTGCTGGCCAATGACATGAAATCCTTCCGAGCCGTAATCGAAACATCTGTTGGCAGCGTCTTTTATAGCTGGATATTTGGGTTTGGAGGAAGAGTTGCAATTAAGTCTCCCGAAGATGTTAAGGATGAGTATTCTAGAATGGTTCTCAGTGCGGAGAAGGCGTTAGGATTATTAGAATGCGGAGAATCTGAAAAACAAAACGTATAAAGGGTTGACGTAATCATTGAGCAATAAGATTTGCATGCATCGGGTTATGATATCATGTAAGATACTGATGAGGCTAAGCAACGATGAAGTTTGTAATTAATAATATAATTGGGCGATCACATCGCAATATGACCGCCCTGAGATTTATCTTACTTACTGAGACGCTTGTCTGCTCTGTACACGAGACGGCTGATCTGACCTGCGACCTGTTCCGCAGAATTGGTATCCGCCTTGACGGATTCAGCAGTCAACTCGTGACCAGCGATGATGCTGCGGATCTCCGAAAGCTCAATTCTGTTCTGCTTGGCCACCTCGAAGATAATCTCGGCATAAGCAAGTTCGCAGCCCTTATCGATGATCAGGCCAGCCAACTCACGGGGCTTCATGCTGAGATGAGTGCAAGCAAGCCTCACCATGACTTCAGCAGGGCGCTTGCTGAGAAGGGCGACCTCTCGAAGAATGGCTTCCTTTTTCTCGGTCTGCTCCCTTGCCTGCGTAGTCTTGAGCTCCTTCTTGAGTTCCCTGATGGTTTCGCACTCAACGTGCATGCGTTCGGGATTGTATGTATCATCAGCGATGACATCCTCGTAGGTGTATGCGTCTTCCGCCGCAACGCTGGTTCCCTCAATCGTGCTGTTGAGCGAGACGATCTTGAAATCATTGGGGGGAAGCATCCTGAAGCAGTCGTTCACCATGTTGTTGCAGATCGCATAACAGTAGTTCTTCTGCTTCTCAATCGGCTGACGCAGAACAAGGTTGAGTTTCTCGATGATCTTGATAACACAGTCGGTTTCAATCTCATTCCTGGTGGTTGCACCACGGGTTTCGAGCACGTCGATCTTCCCGGAGTTGCCGATGAGGATTTCGCCTCCAGCGTTCTTGCCGCTAGTCTTGGAAAGAAGGGCGAAATGGCAGAAGTCTTTCAGCGCAAACCAGAAATTAGTGTAGAGAACCTGATCAGCCATCAGCGCTACCTTGGTGGTAATACCTTCCTTGTGGATGGTGTTCAGAATGTTAACAAAAGTGGTGCAGGTAGCCTTTTTCATGAGTGGTATCTCCCTTCAGCTTTTTCCTGAGGGAGGATTCACCATCATGAATAATTATTTGGCGCGTTCCTTACCCTCTGGAACAATGGTAAGATTCCACGGTAAGAAACCACTTTGATGAAGATAAGATGTTTGTGCGATGTTTGTAAGGGAATCGCTAACAAGCGGGTAATGTAAGGGTTTTGTAAGGCCCAAGAAAGAATAACGCGAAAGGAGGAGTCAATATGGGTTTCTGGGTGTTTTTTTCAGATGACAGAGTTGAGTACTATGATTCTGATGCTTGTGCGCTCTACCTTTCGCCCGACTGGACAATTGAGATTGTCGATAATTCTAAAATCATATTTGATTTTATGATCGAACATCGTAATGTCGCTATATATCGAGATCAAATTATTGCCCAAATTGACGGTACTGGGGATAGCCAAAGCTATAACAACAAACGTGCTGACAGAGGTCCAGTTGATCAGGCAATAAGAGTTTTGAGGGTAAAACTCGACAAGTATGCAGACTGCATTAGAACAGTTAGAGGTGTTGGCTATAAATATGTCGGTCCGCCAAAGGAGGACAAGCAGTTGCCAACATCACAACCCAATACATCTAATCCGCCCCCATTTGATGCGGAAAGCGGTGTAAAAAAAGGAGCTGAGAGGAATACCCCAATAGCCTCCCACAGTTCACAACACGGGGCAATGAACGGCAGTCCTCACACCTCAAATGGGACTTCGGTATCTATTAGTATCGAGGCAGCAATTAAAAGGGCCCGCATAAGCATTAGTACATTTGAGGTTAGTCAAGGAAGAGCCCCTGTAGGCGTTGCGGTTGAACCATTAATAAGGGATATAATCGATGGCTTTATTGACGATCTATACTCAGACATATTAGGTATCAGTGCAAGAGTATGGAGAGAATACGCTGTCGATCAAAAAGCACAAGCGATTCTGATGGCTTATGTTCATGAATTGAACATTATTCGTGATTTGACATTAGACAACGCTAATACTAGAAACTGATAGGAGGTAAGAGATAGATGGCTGAAAACTACAATCTTGAAAGTAAAGAACGGTTGTTTAAGGAGTTCTCCCATTTCTCTGTTGGGGAAAGAAATCCTGCAAAGATTTTTACCAACAGGCAGAGAGGTAAATATGTAGGAGGCGTTCCCTTGGCTTACGATGCCGAGCGGAATCTGATTGCTATCGACTCGTCGGATACGCACACATTGGTGTGGGGTTCCACCGGCTCACTAAAGACCCGTTGCGTGATTGAGCCTACAGTTAAAATAATTGGAAAATCCGGCGAAAGCATGATTATTAATGATCCCAAGGCGGAAATCCATAACCGTTGCGCAGCTGAACTTCAGGAGGAAGGGTATAAGATTATCGTTATCAATATCCGTGATCCGGAGTTCGGCAACTCTTGGAATCCCCTTGCAATTCCTTACAGATTCTACCTTAAGGGAGATATTGATCGTGCTGCTGAATTTGCAAACGATGTTGCTCACAACCTTATGATGGAAGAAACCTCTACTAAGGATCCATTTTGGGATTATAGTGCGTCGGATTGCTTGTTTGGCTTAATACTTTTCTTGTTTAGATATGCGAAAGATCATTACTTGGATGAGTCTGCCGTTAATATGAGTAGCCTCATGAAATTACGACAGCAGCTATTCAAGAATACTGTCGGAGCTTCCCGCCCCCAAAACTCATTGTTATGGAAATATGCTGCTGAAGACGAATTGGTTGAGGCAAGCTTAAGTGGCTCCGTTTTTGCTCCAAATGATACTCGCAACTCTATTCTGTCAACATTTGATCAGAAGATGCGTACATTTACAATCCGACCCTCTCTGCTTGACATGCTAGCGAATAACGACATTGATATCGGTGAAATTGGTGAAGGCAAATGTGCTGTATTTCTGATCATTCCTGACGAAAAGAGTACTTACAATAACCTGGTAAGCCTATTTGTAAAGCAGGCTTATGAGTACCTTATTTACAAGGCATCATCGAATGATGATCTCAAACTGACCCGCAGGGTTAACTTTGTGTTAGATGAGTTTTCGTCTCTTCCTCCTATTTCTTCTATGTCGACTTTGATTTCTGCGGCTCGATCTCGTGATATTCGTTTTATCCTTGCCGTCCAAGGGAAACACCAGCTTATTAAGCGGTATGGCGATGAAGCAGAAACAATCAAAAGTAACTGTGTCAACTGGATCTACCTCACGAGCCGTGAGTACGATCTATTGAGAGAGATTTCAGACCTTTGCGGTGAGCAACGCAATAGGACTCCCAACTTGTCTGTATACGATTTACAGCACTTCAGTAAAGAGAAATGTGAGGCGTTGGTGCTTTGCGGACGATTGAAGCCGGCAAAAGTTAACCTCTTGGATATTGATAGGTTTGGTGACCGAGAGTATACGGTACTTGAATTTGTACGTCTTCCCAGAAAGCCCAGGCAAACAACTGATTTCGAGTTGTCGGATGAAATTAAGCAACGACTCGCCCCAGTGCTAAGTGGTAATCCGTTTGATTCCGGCAGTACGCCTCCGTTTATTTCTCCCGTCCAGCAGAAACCGGTTCAAAGCGATCCCCCCATTGTTGTACCAAAGGGTATTGAGACTTCTGTTGCTGATGCGAAAAAGAAGAGTGTTAACGAGGAAACTCAACTAAATCTTGAAGCGATGGGAATTCAAACTGAGGGCGATCTCAATGATATCATTCGTAGGATTGATAAAAGAATAGCCGAGCTTGAAGCAGAGGAATCTACTTCAAAATCGGATAGCGGCGATAAGGAGTAACATGAGGAGGTATACACATGGCTAGAAAAGTATCTATATCTGACCCGGTAACGGAAGAGGTTAGAGAAGAAAAGAAAAAGAGCTCGGCTGTGCTTTCAGTAAAACAGGCATCAACAATCTGCCAAGGATATATCATCGAGATTAATCGGTCTGAAAGGTATAACGAGGACAATCCTGTGGCACGTGAATCCCTGTTTGAAACAGTGCAGGATCTGACTGCTCAACAGACGCAAATTGGCAACTCTGATCAGTTCCATAATTTCGCGGCGGCTTTGGGCGGCAATGGGTTTGATAGTCTTGCCTGCGATGTTCTTGATTGTGGACTGGCTCGTTTCCCGATGAATGTCGATCTTCTTGCAGACTATTTAATTTACGGGATTGATTGCGAAAGATTAGATAAGTGCGCAGCACACTTCGCAACGCTCGAATCGATCGAGCAGTCAGAGTGGACGTGGCGTTGCTTCGCATTTGGTATTGTCTATATGAATCGTCTTCGGGATAGTATTGCTACCACTCTTGAGGAGCGTAACAGCTATAAGAAAAAGGCAGCGGAATTAGCTAAAGCCTATAAAAAGCATCTGCCCTATGAAGAAGGCGGCTACCGAGAGTCTGCTAAGCTAATGGCTAAAAAGCCGGAGGCAATGCTCAAGTTGCTCAATGATGCCTTGTCGAATGAGCTTATTGGTTCCTGCCCAACCTGTGCCTTTGAAAAAGCGGAAATTCTGTTTAAGCAGAAAAAGTATAAAGAAGCCCGAGAAGCTATCAACCGGAGTCTTGATGATTCTATTAACCAAACGCAGGGTGGCGTAAAGGAAAACTATCTCCTCTTTTTGAGAGGGTTGTGTGATTACGCTCTTTTACTACAGGGCCTCCGTGAGGGCCAACCGATTAAGGAAGAAACCGTTCTGGGTATTTACGCTGACTTTAATAAGGCACTGCGCGAGTTAGATGAAAACTATAGGGAAAAAGTTAAGATCAGAACTCAGGACCTTGTCGAAGATACAAAGGTACAAGTCCCTGATGATATGGAACGGCTGCTAGATCTGATAGAATAATAACCTTGTCGTACCTTTAGCAAGGAGAATGGTTTCTCTTACACGATATTCATTATTCTGATATATATGGAGGCTTGTATGTCTGAGTTAAAGAATAGCTCATGCGCAAGTGAAGATCTTGTAGATGAGGCTACCGATGTGGTTAAGGAAACTGATCCTTTTGCATCGTTAAATAAAATGCTTGAGGAGAATCCAGAGTTCAGGAGTACTTATGAATCTGTGATGAGTGTTCTCGGTGAAGAAGCCACAGATGAAGAGGGCACCGAAGTCGAATGCGTTGAAATTGACGGGCATGATTACATCATTGCTAAAAGAATCGAAATAGCAGGAACCACTTATCTATATCTTGCCAATGAGGATGATGTTATGGACTTTATCATTCAAAAACTCATTGTTGAGGATGGAGAAGAGTATATAACCGGGTTAGATTCTGACAAAGAATTTGATCTTGTCCAAGCGTATATGCAGCGTGACTTCTTTATGCAGCTCAAAGGAAAGCTCAAGAGCGACAACGAGAGCGAACCAGACAATCCGTAACGGACTTGGGAGATTTACATAGAGAGTCCGTATATAGGAGCAAAGGAAATAACACAGGGGGCTTAGTGTATGCAGGACATTAAGACAATACTTGAATTAATCAAAACGGATTCTTCTGTTATGGACGTTGAAAGAGATGGCCTCTCTTTGGTATCTCTTTTGCTAGAAATTGCCGAAGCTGATATCGAGTCGGAGGATGGCCGCCAGGCTGTTGAAACTATCGAAAGAATCCGCAACGCAAATAATAACACCACGAGAATTGCGGCTACGTTTTCGAGAAGGCTTGCATCGGTTGGGATGGCTGCATATTCAGCTAAAATGTATTCAGTAGCCGAAATTGCATATAGAATTATTGCTGAAAGCGGCGACACTTCTGCGAAGAACAATTATGCCTATATGATTAGACGTCATGAAATTGCTGCCCCTTCAAACCGCGACCATGTTTTGGCTCTTAGAATGCTTCAAGAAGGTGTAAAGGAAGGCGATGCATTCTCTTTGGTCAATACCGCTTTGGTCTTCGCGTTGATGCTTGGTGATGATGAAAGTTGGCACCTTGCGGATTCTATCTTTGAAAGACTCTCCGGCTTTGGTGGAATGCTTGTCAGCTCATGGTGGGAGGACTTAGCCAAAGGAGGAGACGACGAAGGCTTCCTCGTCATTTTCTTCCTTCTCCGGCACGGAAAAATTGACAATGATAGCGTTGGCTCCATAAAAAGCATCGCCCTACGATTGGCAAAGAGTATTGATGGATTTCCTGAGTGGCTTGCGAAGGATTATGCCATCGAGACGCTCGATGATATAATTGAATGCCTTGATGATCCCGACTTTGATGCGATTCTTGAAGACTTCCTTGAGAAGATGCCATGTACAAGGGAAAGTGTCGAGGAAATGCTTGAAGCCGTCTCCTCCTTGGATCTCTGGCCGGTGTATAATAAACTGCTGACGGATTGTGTTGCCTTGCTTACATCGGAGGAATTGGCAAAGCTGAAAGCTGATTATAAAGAAAAATTCTCCATTCCGCTCCCCGGTGATGCCGAATAGAAGCTTCTTGGAGAATTACGAGTCCTCCCCGCATTCAGAGATAGCCCGAATGCGGGGAGAAACAATCATCTTTGGAGAAAATGATTAATACTACAGCACAGATTTCTGTGTTGCTGGCATACAGTCGGAGATTTGCTCCAGCCTTCCGTATATAAGAGCAGAACACAAGATGTTCAATCGCTTACGAAAGGCAGAACGAAACTATGATGAACGAAGAAATGTCCTTTACCGTTTTAGATGAGAACGGCAGAGAAACCAAATGTGAAGCCCTCTTTACGTTTGATAGCGAAGAAACTGGTAAGAGCGATATTGTGTACACCGACAATTCGGTAGATGAGAATGGTAATACGCAGGTTTTTGCGTCCATCTATAACCCGGATTCTGATGAGCAGCGGCTAATGCCCGTTGAAACGGAGAAAGAGTGGAAGATCATCGAAATCATTCTGGATGAACTCCAGGCTGGTATTAAGGGCGATAATGAGTAGAACTCCATAAGGAGGTAGGCTGTATTGATGAAACATAAAATGAAACTGCGGTCTCAGCCATTTAACATGATTCGCTCGGGCCAGAAGACCTTTGAGCTGCGCTTATACGATGAAAAGCGCCAACGGGTTCAAGTCAATGACGAAATTGAATTCAGTTGCCTCGACGGGAATGAAACTCCTTTTGTTGTGAGGGTAATCGCACTTCATCTCTTTAAGAATTTTGGGGAACTCTACGCTACTCTTCCGCTTTTAGAGTGCGGTTATACAAAGGAAACCATTGACACTGCCAGCCCAGAGGATATGAACCAGTATTATAGCCTCGAAGAGCAGGCGCGATATGGGGTTGTTGGAATTGAGATTAAATTCAAACAATCGGATGATCCGATGTTACGTGCAAGCAGATTCTTGAGTTTAGTACTTCGTCATACGCCGGAAGCTGCCAGCGTCACACTTGATGAACATGGATGGGCAGATGTCGAGGCCCTTCTTCAAGGGGTAAGCAAACGACATCCGTTGACGATGGAACAATTGGAGGAAATCGTACGAACTGACGACAAGCAGCGATATTCTTTCAATGACAATAAAACCAAGATTCGGGCAAATCAGGGACATTCCATTCCTGTTGATGTTGAGCTGGCAGCATGCGAACCGCCGGAATTGCTGTATCACGGAACAGGAGAAAAGTATTGTGATAGTATCATGGAAAGCGGATTGCTGCCAAAATCTAGGCTATATGTCCATTTATCAAAAGACATTGAAACCGCAAAAACGGTTGGGGTACGGCATGGAACACCGGTCGTATTTACAGTAATGAGTGGTCAGATGTTTAAGGACGGATATTTGTTCTACTGCTCGAGGAATGGCGTGTGGCTGACTAAACACGTTCCGCCAAAATATCTTGAGGTTATTTAGGTAAATAATAGCAAGCTGGAGAAAGCTTGATTCTCCTCGTATTAAGAGACATCACAGATATGGGGAGGGCCTTAGTATGGTGGAATGGTATGATATGCCCGGCGCATTGGATGACTTTGAAAGTCATCCTGCCTATCTCGAAAAGCTCGCGATTGATACCGTTGTTGAGGCGACCACGGATGTGATTCCGGCAGGCGAAAAGAAGAAAGCTCGCAGTGTATGCTCGTGGGTCAAAAAGCGCAAATATAAAAAGAAGCTGATTCGCCGCTTCCTCACCATCAATCCTGACATGGATTATACAAAGCTCCATGGTATGCGTTGCAGTCCTGCCATTTATCTTTGCTTTCCCGATTATAATAACGGCGATTTTTACGATCCGAAGATGACCTATTCATTTAACCCTTATACCCGAGTATTTCTTTCGCTTCGTGGTGATCTTCGGAAATATCATGGCGCGGCATTTCCTAGTCGCAGTAGTTATGCACTCGGACCGAAGGATAAGGATGCCGCAAAAATCACAAACCGGCGAATTCGCCGCCACTCCCTCGACGAGGATATGAGCAGCAGCTATTCTTACTGCAAGAAACACTATGGCCCGTTGATCGATGAAATCTGGTAACAGAATACTATTGATAGAGGACTTCAGATTTAACTCTGAGGTCCTCTTTTTTTGCTTGGAGAAAAAAGAAAAGTGCACGTACTAAGAATCAGAGAAATATTGAAAGGAGCCATGCCGATGTCTACTATCACGAAGACCTGGAGCGAGGACAAGATTCGCTCCATCATCCGCAAGCTGGATGAGAAAACCGGACTCAACGGAGCTGCGTTGCCCATCGCTTTCAACAGTTATGGGTGGTTCCTCGGGCACTACCGTTATGTTGAGCCTAAAGCGTTCGGGTTCAACCGTAAGTTTTTCAACGACTCGACCACCGGGGAAGCCGAGGTGATCGATGTTATCCGGCATGAGTACGCCCACTACTATGTTGATGTCGCTCATCTTGAAAGATACATTGGCCACTCCCGTCGAGAGACATCCCATGGGGATGACTGGAAGTGGGCTTGCAAGATGGTCGGTGCCGATCCCACCCGCTGCCACAACAATTCGGACTCCATCAGCAAAAAGTGGTCCCTTACTGACGCGATTGCCGCATATAACGCTGATGATGTGGTCGAATTCGACGTGCTTGCCTATCTGAATAAGTGGCATCAGGCGCCGGTCGATTCTGAGACTGCCTCCAAGACTCTCACCCGTATCAAAGAACGCAACCCTTATGCCTACTATGAAATCGGCGATGAGATCCTCCATCCCAAGAGAGGATTCGGAATCGTTGAGGATGCCATCCCCCACGACTACTGGACGCAGAAAATCTATGTCCGCTTCGAGGACAAGAGCGATGGTGTGTTTGACGCTAATGACATCTGCAAAATCGTCGACGGGGTGGCTATCCCTTATAAGACGAAGCGTCGGTGAACAGACTCTGTGGTCGAGAAAAGACGAGATATATTCTCATATCTCAACCACAGAAATCAAAAAAGAATTGAAAAAGTGGAGATTCCCCAAACGCTCCCGTATACAGGGACAGAAAGCAAACACAAACCCACCAAAATACTAAAAACGAAAGGATGTACGAAAATGAACAAGTACGAATTCAACGCAACCAACCTTATTGCAGAGACCTTTGAGAAGCGCGGCGTCAAGTTCGACGTTGTAAGTCATCATGGCAGCGAACAGCTGCTGGCAGGTTTTTCCGTTGACTGCGGGCCCAACGTGATCATGAGGTTCATCAGCCGCGATAACGACAACGATGTTGCGGCACGCATCTTCGGTCTGATCACCAACACTCCCAAGGAGAAGAGAGCCCGTGTTATGGAAGCCTGCAATGTGCTCAACCATAAGATCCGCTACATGAAGTTCTATCTTGATACGGATGGTGACATCAATGTTGAGTATGACTTCCCCGTGCACAGCCCCGATAACGGCATTGGCGAGATGGCTTTCGAGATTTTCGTTCGCATGATGCAGATCCTCGACTCCGAGTACAGCATCTTCATGAAGGCACTCTACTCTGAGGAGGAGCTTGATATCCAGGGTCACAGCATTCCTGCCGAGCTGATGCAGCGGCTTCAGGAACTCCGCAAGATGATGGAAGCCCAGATGAATGCCACCGGCGCTTCCGATGATGAGGAGTCCGATGGTGAATCCGATGATGTCGAACTGGATCTTGAGGATCTTGAGTTGGTGGGTTCTTCTGACGACATCGCCTGCTAAGTTCGTAATCTCCTCCCACCTGAATGAGAGCCGGATGGCAACCGGCCGAAACTACAGCAGCAATCAACGCTGCTGTAGTCGTGGGAAGCCACTAATACTGAATAAAGGAGATTAAAGCTATGACGAACTATCCCATTGACGGTGCTCTTGCCGCCACCGAAGGCGCCTTTGAGATCGATCTGCTCAACAAGGTGACCGGCACTACTTATCCTCAGGCTGCCGTGTATGGCACGAACACACTCGGACAGGTTCTCCAGGAATATGCGGTTGACATTGGCGTGAATCCCAATGACAGCAAAATTCTTTTCGAGAACAAGCGCACCGGGGCATCTACCAGCGACACCAATGAAACCGTTGAGGGGCTTGGCCTTCAGGAAGGCGATGTACTGGCAATCAGCGACAACGCAGGCGTGGCTGCCGATGAGGAGGCCTTTGAGATCGATCTCCTCAACAAGGTAACCGGCACGACTTATCCTCAGGCCGCTGTGTACGGCACGAACACTCTCGGGCAGGTTCTCCAGGAATATGCCGTTGATATCGGGGTTAATCCGCACGACAGCAAGATTCTCTTCGAGAACAAGCGCACCGGAGCATCTACCAGCGACACCAATGAAACGGTAGGAGGACTTGATCTGCAGGAGGGTGACGTCCTGGCAATCAGCGACAATGCCGGCGTAGCGTAAACGTAAGGGGGCTGACATGATGGTGACAATATGCATCCTTGTCGGCTTGGGTTTGGCTGCTTGCGGAATCATAATCGCATGTGTTACGAAAAAGGGGCGCAAAGAAAAATCAGTCAATGCACCTCCTCCGCTCCCTCCTCGGGTCAATGTGGGCATACCCTCACCAACAGTCAGCCATGCTCAAACCAGAACAAGCAGCTCTTCCGCTACAAGGGCGCTGCCTCCCCGCCGTTCTTCCGCGTCGGCAATAGCTAATGCAACTCGAAGAACCTCGGAGACCGGCAATGGCCCTCGTGGAATCAAGCCCGCACAGTTCCCGTGTTGTCCCTTTGATAAGCAAAGGAATGTCCCCGGTGAGCGTCAGGTGATCTTCTGGGACAGTGGAGAAAACTGTTACCGCTGTTCCAGAGGTCACCGGTTTAAGAGCAACGGGAAACTGCTATGACTGCCCAGAAAGGAAGGATGATCTAACATGGACAAAGTCGTTTATAACGCTTTGAAACTCTCGGAATACCGCCCTTTGTTCCATGCCCTGCGCGTACTGATTATCGGTGCCGGAGCGGTTGGGACGCATCTCATGGAGAAATTCGCCAAAATGGGCCTTTCTCCTGACGCGATGGACTTCGATTTCTTTACACTTGAGAACGCCGCGAAACACAGCTGTTTAGTTCGCACGCCGGAAGACGCCGGACGAAACAAGGCGGAATGCTCGTCTGATCGGGTACAGCCACTTTTGGATGACGGTTGCTCTTCCAATGGAATAGACGGTGACCTTTGTAAGCTCGGCCCCGAAGCGTTTTCTGATTACGATTATGTAGTTGCGGCAGTCGATAATTTCGACGCCAAAGTACTGTTGAATGAGTTGATCCGACAGCTCCCGGAAGAGCGGAGACCGATTATCATCATGGATGGAACACATGATGAGATGGCCCAGAGCGTGATTCTTGACAACACCGAGTTCTGCCTTCGCTGTCTGATTGACGAAAGCTGGATGAAGGACAGCAGTATCAGGACATCCTGCACAGGACCACAGGTCAGGCAGATTGATGGTGTCAGTGAGATCGTTCGCACCTCAAACCTTGCCAGTTCCATGGCTGCTCATCTCAGTGCTGAACAGCTTAGAGCCAGTGTTATCGGGGACGATGCTGTGATGAATCGCAGACTGACCTATACAGCTTATCCCCATCTGGAATTGAGCTCCTCTCATCCTTTGCGGAAACGCAATTGTCCTGGATGTGCAATCCATCCGCCTGCAAAAATCGAATGGCTTCGTGGTAACGTTACGGAGGTCACCCTGAAAGAGGCAATGGATCAGATTGCTGCTATCCTCGGTACGACGGATTTTGAGATGTCCGTTCATCGCCTGAATTACAGGAAGATCGTCCATGCCGGCTTTATCGTGGATGATGTGTGCCATTCGTGTGGAACCTCCATCAAGGTTATGAAACATGAGGGCCGTGTTTTTCTTGACAATCTTCTGTGCGATAAGTGTAGCGCCCAGGGAAAACACGCTCATAACAGCGCGATCTTCTCTCATGGCGAGATCCTGCATGCTTTTGACCTCGGTTGCAGCGAAGAAATTCAGAAAATGACACTCTATGACCTGGGGTACCCTCTTGGCGCTCATATCGAGGTGATTCAGCGTAACGGAGCTCTTGACTTCTTGGATACTGAGAAGCTCACGAGGACAGTCTTTGCACTCGTTGAGGATCATCTGAAAATGCACGAAATCCATAAGCTCTAAAAAGGAGGTTCAACATGAGTTACTCAACCAACTATACCGATGAATGCGGTCACACGAGAGAAGTCTCCATCACCGAAGAAGACTCTGCCGAGGCTTTGAAGAATGATTACCAGGAAATCGTCCGGAAATACAACCCCAAGTATGTGACGATCCAGAGGGTTCAGGCGAAAGCAGGCGAGGCGATGCACCTTAAGGTGACGGTTAAGGCGCCTTCGCATTACCTCACCACAAACGAGGACTCTACGCCTAAAGCCTGTGAATCTATGACGGCTGATATCATTTGCTATCCCGGTTATCCGCTGAAGTCCGTATCGGCCTCGTATGCCTCGGATCATTATCTTGCGAGTCCTAACGTTTTTCGCTCCGGGAATGCCTGCATTGACACCTGGATTCCCTTCACGAGTTCTCTAACTACAGTCGTGGACAAGCTTGTGCGCGATATGATTCATGATCCCGGTGTGACTCGATATGAAAGCATGGCAAATAGTAGCGTAGCACAGTGGCATAAGGATGGTGTTGCTGCCAAACGTTTCCCCACAATTCACCCCAAACTGCTTTATGCCCCTGAACTGACGGCTCTTCCGCCTCGCAAGGTGACAGTCAAGCCTGTGACCGCACCTCCGCCCCTTCCCGGCAGACACCACTGAGAGGAGATGAAGTATCGTGACCAATTATACCCCTATGCCTACCAGGCGTCCTCCGCAGCCCAAAACTTATCCGGTATGCAGCCTTAAGAAAGCCATGGACATCATCAAAAGCAAGTGCGGTGATGTGTATGTCAAGGAAAGGCATGGCAAAGGACGCAACAAGGTTATCATCCTTCCCGAACCCGAACAGGAGCTTAACTCGATCATCTCATATGGAAGACGATCCCCGATGAATGTCTATGAGCAGAAACTCTACGGGATGGGGCATTTCCTGGTCGATGATGACGGTAGCGTGATTACGATTATCAGCCATATCATCGAAATCCAGACTATGAATCGTAACCCGGTCGGAGCATCAAACCTTGGTCCCAACGGAGAATACAATCCGGGGCTCGATTTTCTGGAATACCATCGTGAGGAGTTTCTGAGAAATGAAGCCAAATTCAACACGGATGCCTTCGGCTACCAGGTTGATCCTTTCCTCAAGCTCTGCGGTCCTTCGGAGTTCGTTTTGGAAGGGCATACTCACCCCGATCTCGGTGTGTTTTACAGCGGAACCGACAAGGTGAGTGGCGCTGCACGTGCGGCATCGTCTCCCGTCTGTATCTTCGTGTGCGACCCGATTCGGAAGAAGATGCTGGGCAGCATCGGGAAGGACTTTGCCGAGGCGGAAATCATTGTATTTTCGCGTGGCACGGCTCCTCAGGAGGATCTTAGCGAAGACAAGCGCCTGATTCCTCCTACCGATGAAATCGTTCGTCTTGCCAGTCAGTGCCTTCGCACACGCGGTTATGCTGGAGATATCAGACTGCACACCCGTATTGATGGTAGAGGCTGCTTGAAGATCAAGCTGGTGATTCCCAAGGCCAGAAGGGAGTGACTTGTAATGGCGAGGATACCGGAGAAGCTGGGTTCAGAATACTATAGAGGATTCCTCTCTCGACAGGGCCAGGTGTTCTATGACCGCATCAATGCCCAGCTTCTCCGGGGGGATTACTCAGGTAAAACGACATTTTCTATAAGTAATCCTGAAACATCTGCGTCTGATTGCTTTGCAGCATACAAAGCGATCAGAGACGATCACCCAGAATTTTTCTATCTGGGATATCATAGCGAATTTACCCGGAGAGGTCGGCTCGGCACTCTGGAGTACCCAATCCTGTATGCCCCTGAGATTATTGATAGAATCAGGCAGCAGCTCCGGAAAAAAATTTTCCAGATCGTTCGTGGAACGGCCGATCTTTCCATGCTTGAACGAGAAGCGCTTGTTTACGAACGTATCGCCAAAAGCATTGCATACACAAACAACGGAGATGTGAGAGACCACAGTATTGTGGGGCCGGTCTTGCTCTCTGAGGGCGTGTGTGAAGGCCAGAACGCATTATTGCTTCTGTGCTTCCGTCGTATCGGCATCCCCTGTATCAAAGTTTATGGCAGAACCAAAACGGACGGCTGGCATTGTTGGACGATTGCATGGATCAACGGGATTCCCGTCCACTGTGATGTCACTTGGGACGGAACGGAGGAAGGAATTGTACGCTTTGATTACCTGAACCTGTCGGATAATCAGATTTCAGGCGATCATTACGACTTCAAATGTGTCCGCGTTCCCGAATGCACATCGGAAGCACTGAGCTACTATAGCTGTCGTGGCCTGTGCGTTCATTCCTATAGTGATCTTAAGACGCGGCTCAAAAAGGATTCACAGAGGGGCATATCGCCGATACTAATCCACTTCAGTTACCGTCCTGCGTCTGGAGATTGCCTGAAAGAAGCTCAAAGGGCCTTCTCAGAGGAACGGATAAGCGGAAATCACCGGCTCTATTATCATCCCACTCTGAAAAACCTGGCCGTCAAGTAAACATCATAAGTACAAGGAGATGAGACTATGTACCAATCAATCATCAGAGATCCGGGTGGAAACGGTTTAATCCGAATTCAGCCGGATGCATGCGGACAATATTCCGCGATTGTCAACGGGAGTATTCTGGTTGTCCCTCCGGGAACCACTGCGTTCGTTGCTATCAACGGTGCGCTTTCGCGCCCCTATGGCCCCGGCAGATACGAAATCTTCACAGGCGTTGATCCCTTCTTTGTAAGGCTTCGCAACATCCTGACCCGTGGAGATACTGGAACCACCGTGTCTGTATTTTTTGTGTCGACTGAAAGGGCAAAGTTTGTCAAGCTCGGCACTGGAGAGTTTCCTTTCCGGGAGCATCGCTTCCGTCTCACAATGAAAGCGCTTGCATCTTGCAATCTTTCCTTCTCAATCTCCGATCCTCTGAAGGTTCTCACAAAACTGGTCGGAAGCTATAGCTCCGCGTTTTCGGATGAAGATATCGATCCGTGTATTGAACAGATGGTTCTCGCTCCCATTAGAGAAGCCATTTCCAGAGAGATCAGCAAGCTCGATGTCACTGAGTTCAACTCCAGGCTCTCTCACATCGGAAATATGGCGGTCACCACGATAAGACCCGGTCTCTCTGAGTACGGTATCAAGCTGGAGCGGTTTGACCTTGTAGCCATCAATGTCCCCGATTCGGAGATTCAAAGACTCTATAGCCTGGAGCAGGAGTATGCTGGCGGGAAAACCAGAACCGATCTCGAACTGGATAACCTGCAAAGAGTATGGAACGGTAACGTCAATAACCGCACCTTGGGTGAAATGATGACGGGAATTCCTTCTCGAGGGCAGGCTCCTACTGGTGGTGCTGCATGTAATTCCAACGGGAACGCTGGCGGAATGGCTCCAATGATGATGCAGATGATGATGCTCTCACAGATGCTCCCGGCGTTGCGGGAACCGCTGACCGAAATGACTCGGCACACGGATATGTTTGGCGGTGCATCGTCTGACGCCCAGGGAAACACCTCATCTGCGGAATCGCCTCCGCCCATGCCTGATCGGTACAAGCGTTGCCCGTCGTGTAACGGAAACGTGATGCGTGGCAATAGCGTTTGCCCCATCTGCGGTTATAGATTTTAAGTGAAAGGAATGATGAAAATGACACGCAAAAACTACTCTTTAATCCCCGTCCTTGCAGCCATCGTTTTGATCCCCCAGTTTCTTTTCTGGTGGCTCGCCCCTGCAGAGGCGACAGCTCGTCTCGCAGTGTACATTGGCGGCACACTTCTCACTGTTGGAATCCCTGTGGCATACCTCGTAACGTACTGGAACAGCAACCTTCGCAAAGCAGCTGGACTCTCCGTCGTTTGTTGTATCCTTGAAACCGCTGTGATTGCTCTTTCCGCCTTGCTTTTGGGAATTGACGTATCTGTAAGGTCGGCGGTCTTCGCTTTCATAATCACAACTCTGGTTTGCCTGATTGCTTTGATCCCTTTGATCAACGCCGTGCTGAAGCAACAGAGACAGGGCGTATATTCTGCTTCCATTCCTGTGGAACCGAGCAACCAGCCGGTTCGTGAAGTTCAAGATCACAGCGATCGTGCAACCGGTCTTCAGCCTCATAATCCCATTCCCGCGCGTATGACGCACCAGGCTACAACCAGCAAGCCTTTGCCTCCCAGAAATCGATAATCGTATCATACCGTAAGAAAGGTGGTGATGCTATGGATCGCGTCTGTAGTCGCTGTGGCTGCTCCAGTTTTCACTACAATCGCAGCAGAATAAGAATGGAGTGCGACTCGTGTGGACACCCGGTTTATGATCCGCAGCAAGATCAGCAACTCATGCAGTATGACAGGACATATTCTCAAGCCATGAGTCACCTTACTGCCGGCAACTGGGAACAGACTATCGGCCTTTTGAGGCCGTTGATGAGTCAGTATCCTACAGAAAAAAGGCTGTATCTCGCAGTGCTGCGGGCGGCTACCCAGGATTTCAGGGACATAGACATGAGAAACACTGCCAATAGAGCCATTGCTTCTGAGGCGTGGGATAAGCTGATACGGCTTAACGGCGTGACTGGCGAGATGCTCAGATACGGCAGACAGCGCTATGAGAAGCATAGAGAAGAACTCAGTAAACAGAGGACAAAGATTCTTGCGTGGATCTTTGCGGCTGCATCCTGTTCGATTCTCGCCGGCATACTTTTCGGGACTGAGTGCTATTTCGCCGCTGTGCTGTGTACGGGCGGTCTGGCCGGCTGCCTGTACAAAGCATTCAGTTCCCATCCTGTCAAAGTAGTCAAGCAGCTAATGAGTGCTGTACCGAACTATCGACACAATCCGTTTATATAGGAGGACCCAAATGAAGAAGTTTTTTGATGGAGGAGAATACTTTGTCCTGACTTCCTATCGCATCAAGACAGTCCCTATCGCAGAGGGCAATGAAGTCGGCTTAACACTTGCGAAAACGATTTGTGAAGAGGCTTGCTATCTATCCTCTGCAGGAACTGGACAAACATCAATTGAGATCCTTCGAATCGCCGGAAGAAAAACGGGTAGTCCCATTCATCATTTACTTACGATCAGAACCCATGACAGCTCTGAGCAGGATTGTGTTGTTCGCCAGGAAGCGCTCGAAAAAGGCATCCTTTCACTTCTTCATCAGTCTGGTTTTACAGCGGAAGAAGTATCCTTTGAGAAATACAGAAAGCATATTTCCGAGATGGATACAGACTCGGTCTGGGCATTAATGAAGCAGGATATACAGGAATACGGCGTACAGGAAACATATAAATCGCCGTCTGTGGTCGAAAGTGTTGACTGGAAGCGGATCTACTCCGTTTTGGACGGCTCCGGCTGTGGTTTATGTATTCAGATTATTCCTGCGCTGTTGTCTGATGACGAACGTCGGCTGATTGCAAAAAACACTGCTCATTGTTCACAAGCAGTGGATGGCGTAGTGCCAAATATGCGTGACAGCCTCGCTGCGGCGTCGGCAGATCGATGGAAATACTATGCACAGAAAGTCGCAAATCCTTTCGCCGAAGTAAACCTTATCGTTATAGGGACGGTAACCAGCGCTGCACTGGTTACCGCCAGAATAAAGCAGTCCGTTCACGGGACGGCCTTTCGGCCTATTGCTGTTTCAGCGTATCAGAAGTATAGCATTTATAATCAACCTTGGAAAATCTCTCACGATCTTAAGAAGTCGGATGCGGCAAGTCTATGCAAATGGACATCGGATGAGATTTCACAAATCTTTCAGCTGCCGATGCAAGGCAGCTACTTCATCGGCATCGATAGGAACGCATTCTCTTTGATGCCCGAAGTGGATCTCTTACCCGAACAACTGACTAACGACGATAGAGAGGGCCTGTATCTGGGACGATCCGTATATTCGTCGCAGAGGTTATTTGTTCCTCTTGAGCAACTGTTACTCCACACCGCTGTAATGGGGAAATCGGGTGTTGGAAAAACCACTCTCTTGAAGCAGCTGATAACGCAGTTCCAGAGACGCGGTATTCCTGTTTTGATACTGGAACCGGTCAAACGTGAATATCGCGATTTGGTCGCCAGAATGAAAGACAGCAGGGTCTTTACGGTGGAACGCCCGGTAGTTCCATTGCTTATCAACCCGTTTTATGTTCCAAAGGATGTGCCTCTCGGTGAATACAGAAGCAGTTTGCTGTCTGCGTTTAAGGCCGCTTTTTCTTTGCCCGATCCTTTGCCGGCGCTTTTTGAAAAGGCAATCGCGGAGGCATATACTCTGAACGGCTGGACAGACATAAGTACGAGTGAAGACGGCAATGTCTCAATTTTTGATATGTCTGACTTTGTCCGAGCCTTTAAGCGTGTTATTTCCAGATCCAGTTACAGCAATGAGGTAAAAGGAAATATGATGTCCGGAGGCGCCTTCAGGCTTCAAAGTCTGATTGAGAGGTGCCCTCGCACGTTTAATACGATACATTCTACGTCTGTGGAGGATCTTTTGAACGGATGCGCAGTTCTCGAAATGGGAAGTCTTGAGCCAGAGCAAAAATCGTTAGTTTCAGCTTTGACTCTCATTAGCATACTGGCCTATTTGAAATCCACAAGACAGAGCGATCACCGGCTTAGAAATATCGTTTTGATCGACGAAGCTCACGCTTTGCTGGATCAGGGAGAGGGCGCAACACAAGAGGAAAAAGCTCTGAACAGCACTATGACACAGTTAATGATCAACGTCATTACTGAGATTAGGGCATACGGAGTTGGGGTCATCTTTTCAGATCAATCCCCTTCGCGTGTTGGCGGGCGAATGCTTGATAATGTTGACAATATTATCTCTTTCCGGCTAAGCGGCGAGGAAGCAGAAATGCTGAGAGAACATATCGGAGCGGATAACAACCTCTGTGATGTGCTTCCTCTTATGTCCGCCGGTGAGTTCGTGCTTAAGAATCGTTTTCTTAGGTCGGCTCTACCCGCCAGAATGGATTACTCGCCCGACAAAGAACATCTGAAGCATGTTTCAGATGAGCAAATAGTCAAAACCCACACAAAGTATTTGACTGCCCACGGCAAAGATTATTGCCCGTTCGCCTTCTGCGAAAAAGCAGGGTGTAACCATTGCTCAGTTGCTGTTCGGGAAGAAGCAAATATGTTTGCAGAACAGATATTTGCCGAGCGGCAGCTCAAACTGAGCACTCCGGAAGAGGTTGCCGCACACATTATTCGCATCCCGTCTGTTTTATCATTTCGTATTAATACTGAGAATGCGGCTATGTTCAGAAAGAAATGTAGCTGCATTGCTGTTCATCTCTTAAGAAAATGCTCTGTGGAAAATGGTATCTCATTTGGAGAGCAGACCGTCAAAAAGCTCCTGACAGATATGAATAATCACGGAAAGGAAGGAAACGGCAATGAATGAATTCAATGACACATCAACAGAATTTTCTGAAACTGATGGGATCGATGTGCCAGAGACGAGTGATTGGACTGATTTTGATCCCACAGAAACGGATGATATCAGCATTGATACGGCTGAAGGTATTGGCACCGGAGATACGCCAGATTTTTCGTTGGGGGCAGCATTCGATGCCAGTGATATTCAATCCGAGGCAGAAAAAGCTGCAGAGTATGCTCGCTCTTATGGCTTTGACAAAGCCGCCGATTATATTGAGCGGCATTATGATGGAGGTGAATTCGTACCAGGCAACTCCATTCCAATAACCACCCGCAACATGGCTCTCGATGGCCTTGAATCTGAAAACGGCGTCTCGTTTGAAAGACGAACAGCGGAACTTACCGATGGGCTATCTGTCGAGGGGGTTTTCCCCGAATTTGATAGCAAGCACCACGTTGAACTTGGAAGTGCTGCGAACGATATGAGTCTTCACCAGCAGTTCAGCGCCTGCAGAGAGGATTTTCAGGATCATATGTATGATAGTCCCGAAAAACTGCAGGGCATAACTTTTGGAGCAATGGAAAGAATGGATTCCCCGCAGGGATATACGCCTGAGGGTTTCACATGGCAGCACAATCCTGAAACAGGTAGTTTTGACCTAGTATCACAAGATGATCATTCTGTCGGGCACACAGGCGGGAACGCCCTGTGGGGAAACTAGGAGGATGCTACTTAATTAGATTTCGATCCATTCCAGGATTCCTTTGTGTTCCTCATCCGCTTTGTCTGAAACTGAGAAGAGAGCACCCCCGCTCTCTTCTTTTCTTTTGGAGATTTTTCGTAATCTTCCGTATTGATGGATGTAAGCAAAATCAAACAATGCCTTCTTGTGGAGATTTGCTCGATGTCTCCGTATTCAGAGACAACAAGATAGAAAGGATGAGAACAATGAAGAATTATGAAGGAATCATGAGCATCGGGAACATGGAGCTGAAGGACTTGGTCATTGAAGAATCGCCCAACTCTCTGATCGTTACGGCAAAGAAGAAAATCTATGTCCCCGAAAAGAAGATTATCCTCATGGACCAGATGTCTGAACAGGAATCTCGGTTCTTAACGGGTGTGAGCAAGAATAAGGGAGGTTTGATTGTATGAACTATCTGATGAAGAAGGCCGTTAATCTCAATGGTCAGGACATGATGCTGGCGCCTTTGGACATCGACTTCGCCCATCGCACGATTTCTCTCACAGGTGAAATCGATGAAGACGTAGCCACGGTAATGAACTCCGCCCTCAGGTGTCTTGCCAGAGACTCGGAAGATGATATCACAATCTACATTCAGAGTCCGGGAGGGTCGGTCTCCGCCGGTTTCAGCATTTACGATACCGTGAAGGCATTGAGATGCGATGTTGTTACTGTCGCTTGCGGCATGGCGGCAAGTATGGGAGCCTTTCTTCTGGCCGCCGCCGGAACAAAGGGTAAGCGTTGGTGCCAGCCGAATGCTGAGGTTCTTATCCATCAGCCGCTTGGCGGAACAAGCGGTCAGGCCACAGACATTCGCATTCATGCCGAACATATCCTCAAAACGAGAGCGAAACTCAACAAGATTTTCTCTGATTGTACCGGACAGTCTTCCGAGAAGATTGAGGCTGATACCGAGCGCGACAACATCATGAGCGCAGAAGAAGCTCTCAAATACGGCCTTGTGGACAAGGTTGGCGATCCTATTTCCGAATGGTGAATGGAGGCACGATATGAAACACTATGACATCACTAAGCCCATTGGGCTTGCCACCCCCTGTAAAGAGATCGAGAGTACATGCAACAATGCCCATATGTATAAGAGGTGTGGTCTTCGCCCGAAGCACTATATCATTCCTCTCGACCCCGGTTCCGGTAGGACGACTCTGGTCGAATACATGACCGACAAGTACAAGGAAGCAGGCGTCCTGAGCTTCACCAGCGGTCTCGATGACTATATCGAAATCGCCTTTGATGGCTCTCTTCAGCAGCTCAAGCAGGCATTCGCCGCAATCGACTCCGCCGCTGTGTATACCAACGAATACTGCAATATTATCGGCATGGATATCAGCGGTATCTCTGCTCACCTCGGTGAGACTCAGCTTTCCGAGTTCATGAAGAACTGCAAGAGGGTATGCGAGCACGCATGTGTTATCTTCTTTGTCCATACGACTCCCAACAGGAACGAAGAAAAGCTCCTGGAAAAGCTGTGCGAAACCGTTGATAACATCAAGCGTCTCGTAGTCGAACCTTATACCAAGGAAGATATCTGCGCTTTGATTATCAAGACGGTTGAGGAGCATGGCATTGAGATCAAGCATGAAAATGTATTCCGCGCCGTGCTTATAGATATGGTTTCGGAGTTCTGTATTGCAAGCGTTAAGGACGCAATTACCACTGCTGATGCGCTTGTCCATTTCGCCGACTTCTCGGGTTTCACCCCTACTGTTGACGAAAGTAGCTTAAAATCTATGATTACCAGTTGGCACAATGATGCAGAGAGGAGCGAAGTGAAATGAGCAGAAGTGAGCGTTGGAATACCGTAAACGAAATCAAACGCAGGTTTCACGAAACCACGGACCCAGTGAACGGTGCCGGTCCGGTGGTGTATGTCGAAAACGGCAGGAAGTACTCTGATGACAGTGAGTCGCACATTGCGGTGATTGGTCGTACCGGCAAGGGCAAAAGCCAGTGTTGCAGCCTTCCGTATATGCGAGAGATTCTCAAAAAGGGGGAAAGCCTCATCATGCTCGACCCCAAAGGCGAGGGCTATAAAAAGAATGCCTGCTACATTCCTGAACACTATCAGGTCTTTTGCGTTGACTTCCGCAACCCTCGCAAGAGCCCTACCAAGTGGAACCCGCTGAGTACTCCGTATCGTCTCTTTTGCTCCAAAGATCCCGATGATAATGATATTGCAAGCTCCATGCTCAGCGAGCTTTGGAATGGCGTTTATCCCTATGACGGTCATTCCGACAAGTTCTGGACGGACTCCTCCGTGAATTACGCGAAAGGATTGACTTATGGGCTGTTTGAGACCGCAGGAAAGGAAACCATCAATCTTGACAGTGTTGCGGTTATGATGGAACAATCCGAGATTCGCTTTGGAGGTCCCAGTAACACTATCCTGAAGGAGTTTTACGAGCATCTCCCCCTTGATTCTCTGGCCAAACGCAACCTCGCAACCTATGTTACCGCTCCCAACGAGACGAGGGCTTCCATTCACAGTGTGGCCGCCTCCGGTCTCGAAGTCTTCAGCCGCAGCAAAGGTCTCATGGAAATGCTCGGCGACGATACGCTGAACATTATGGACATCGATGTAAACCGTCCTTTCATTCTGACGGTCATTACCCCCGATGAAACCGACGTGTATGATGCTCTTTCAGGTCTGCTCGTCTCCCAGGTTTCACAGCACCTTATCCGTGTTGCACAGGAGAAAGGCGGTCGGCTTCCGATCAGGGTGAACATCATCCTGGAGGAACTTGGCTCGGTTGGTAAGAGCATCCCCTCTCTGCCCAATCTGATGGTGGCTAGCCGTAGCCGGAATATGAGGCTGATGCTGGTTCTTCAGAGTAACGCTCAGCTCGTTGATGTCTACGGTAAGAGCAAGGCTGAAACGATCAACTCCTGCATCGGTATTACAATCGGCTTTTCCACTAACAGCTGGGAAACCCTCACCGAGTGGGCTCAGCGTTGCGGAGAGAAGCAGATTGAGAACAGCGGTCATATCATCAAGGAACAGTTGATTACGGCGTCGCAGTTGGCTGCAATGCCCACCGGCACTGCACTGGTTATGGTGGACAGCCAGTATAAGTTCATTGCTCATCTTCCTTTCTACGATGAGATGTACGATAACTCCAAATGGAAAGCCCCTCAGTATAAGCCCACCGCAAGCGGGAGACCGTTCAAATCGCTTGATTTCGAAGCTATGGTCAAGGAAATCAAGAAAAAGCAGATGGAGTCCACTCTTTCGGGTTTTTCCGCTGAACGGAAAACTTCTGCGGTTCCCACAGGCTTCCCTTTTTTTGAAGAAGCGCGGTCTGATGGGCCCATGGATATCGACAGCCTGGTTTCGAGGATTGACGCGAAAATCGCTGAACTCGAAGCTGAGGAAGAGGCAGAGCGGAAGAAGCAGGGAGCAGATAAGAAGCATCACGTGATTATCACAGAAGGTCAAAGCAATCAAGCGAGAATTGCACGAGTAATCGCCTCTGCAACAGGAGAAAGTCTCGAAAAGGCAGCGAAAAGGCTGGCTCAGTTCCCAGTTGATATCGCTTTTAGCACCAAAAGCGAAGCTGTGAAATTTGCCAAGGATGTTACTAACGCTGGTGGAAAGGCAACAATTAAAACGTCGTAAAGAGGTGATCCGCAATGTATCCGGTCCTTAAAGAGGGCGTGTCTATCGGAACCTTCCAGTACGAAGGTTCCGATGCCACCCACTATTTCATTGAAAACGCTGATGGGGAGGAATTTGAAATCAGCCGCAGACTATGGGATGCCCTCCTGAAGGCAGATGGTACTCGCCCTTTGGATCTGCCGGACAATGGACGCCGGATACTTCCCAAGCTGAAGCGACATGGACTGGTTCGGACTTCCAGATTTGTTCAAGATAACGGCCTCTTTAACCGCTTTATTCTGTTTCCTATTGGCAATAGACTGCAAGCCGGAAGGCTGGTTTTCAAAGCGCTAAATGCCGCTCTTCCCGCAGTATCCATTCTCGCCTTTGCGATTAGCGTATATGTAACGGCATCGGAAGGTGCAGAGAGTGGGGACAGCTTCAGTTGGTGGCTTTATTATGCTCTCATAGTTTTATCCCTTGCACTTCATGAGTTGGGACACCTTGTTGCGGGAGTTGCGTATGGGTATAAAATCAGCGATACTGGAATCCTTCTCCTCGGTATTATTCCGTTCGGAGCATATGTAGCCCACGAGGATAAGGAAGATGCAACGAAAACTGAGAAGATACAGTTTGCGTTGGCTGGGGTTGAAGTCAATCTCCTTATGGCCGGGATTTGTCTCATTTTAGCGATGCAGTCTTATCAGTGGTCGCGGACTATGTTCTCCGTCGCAAATGTCAACGTCATCCTTGCCGGTGTAAACCTGTTGCCAGCATCGGGGCTTGATGGGGAATCATCGTTGAGTGCAATGTGTGGAGTTGACAGCATCAGCGAAGTGGCAAGAAAATGGCTCACCAATAAAAAGTGCCGCCAAAAGCTCCTTCGCGCCGGTTTGCCAGGATACGCTTGCTTCTGCTTCTTCTCCGTTACGATGATTTCAAAAGTCATTCTTTGGCTGCTTGTTGGCCTTGATGTTGTATCGGTCTTCTTCAATATCTTCTGAGTATTCATAAGCGTGAAAAAGGTGTGAGATAGATGGAAGGAAAGAGTAGGCAGAATAGAATCGTAAACAATCGGATTCCGTTTGAGCAATTTGTCCGATTGTTCGCCGTGATAGAAATAGTGCTTGCGTTTCTCTATGCAAAGTGTTTTACAACATTCTCTGTATATGGAAGCCGTATTTGGGTATTAGTGATTATTGTTGCCGTCCTCGCCCTAAGCAGTCTTGTCCTTTCATGGAAGGCTGAAAGAAACTGGGTTAGTCTGATAAGTGGAACCTTGATGCCCGTGCTGGCATACGAAGCAATTAGCATGTGGAGATATTCATTGGCAATCCGAATTATGATTCTTGCCGGGTGCTTCGTTTCGGTTGCCGTCGGGCTCATCTGGGCTGTAAAGAAGGTGAACCAGGCTAAGCGTATTCGCATCAGACGTGAAGTGTTCGTTATAAAAGCCGCCCGTGCATCTCGAGTTATCTGTTGTGTGGTGCTGTTAGGTGCTTGTGTTTGCGGAAAGATCTTGATTGCCTCACACTATACAATCAGTTACAGCGATATCGCGTATAGCCTGTCAGAATCATATAACGACATTCCAGACTACGAGAACTCTCTTTCCGCCAACATTGCAACAGTAGCAAAGATTGATCCCGATGGAGGATGGGAATCTCTGCCTCTTGAAGAAAAGATCGAGGTGTTGGAAACAATAATCCGTATTGAGTGCAGATACCTGGGAATGCAGGACTCCGCTCCAGCCTTAGAACTGGCCTACTTGGAAGAAGGTCTACTTGGGCAGTACGATAGCGAAAAAGATGTGGTTACTCTTTCGTATGACTATGTTGTTGATTCCGAAGCGGGTGGCTACTCCGTGGCACAGATTCTTTGTCACGAGCTTTATCACAGATACCAACACTATCAGGTGAATCTCCTTCAAGCCATCAGAGGCAACACTGATACTGCAAAATATGCCAATCTCCTGGTTCTTGATACTGCCGGAATATACGAGGATGAGTTCAGCAGCTACATTTCTCCTGATGATGACTCCGCCATCTCGTACTATATGTACAGCTCGCAGAGGCTTGAGCGCGATGCCGAAAAATACAGTAATGCGTCCGTCGTTGATTACTACGAGCAGGTTTGTTCATATCTAAAGACCAACTGACAAAAGACTATATTCGAGAGGAGGTTAACATCAATGGGTTACTATTCTAATCTGGCGATAGAAGGCACCTATTACGAAGACCATAGCTACCCATCACTAGAATTGCAACTAAAATGGAGAATTGAAGATCTGCGGAGCAGATTAGAGGATATCTCCACAGGGAACTACGGAATTACCGCACATTGCTTTATGGGTTGTCGGTTCTCCAGAGATAACCTGGTGGCGTACACTCTGCCCGAATACTTTTCCAGAGAATCCGATATAATGGATGCCCTTGCTATTGCTGAAGAAAGCCTGGCCGTAATGGAAGCTGAACTGCGTGAGATCGAGAAAAGCAAAACAAACACAGAGGAGTATCCAGGGCAACTTACTATTTGGGACATTCCTTATGCCGAGACCGAGCTACTTGCTCCGTATACAGAAGAACTGAAGACAGCGGCATAAAGCGTCAGCGTTGGAGAAAAAGAACGCTTTCCCGTATATAAGAGATGCCGGATCGACCGACAAACAATAACGCAAAAATGAAAGGAGTTCAAAACTATGGCTTATTTCAATCCCAGGGATTACTTCCCGACTCTTCAGGAGTGGATTCGTTACGGATGCGACATTACGTGGGATGACTACAGCATCATGAAAAACCACGGGGACTATGTCCAACTGCTGTTCCCGTCCTCTGCAGCTAAGGGACACGACACCTATGATCTGTACCTCAATGACAGCGGTCGCATGACAAAGGCTTACGGCCATCCCGGTAACGCTGGATTTGAGGGGTGGAAGTACTATTAATAGTTAATGTCGGTATTTGTCCAATACCATGCCAGTAGGTTTATGTGATCGATATTGGACATTGAAAAACGTTGAAAGGAAAGAAGAGATATGAGGTGCAGCCGATTGGCTGCACCTCCTTTTTGGCTTCCTGTTACCCTCTTGCATTTTTTCCCGAGTTGAGTATAATAGCGTTATGGGATTTGAAATCCCATATAGAAACAGAGGTGCTGATATGAGAACAAAGAATCAAGAAACTCTGGACAGGATATTGAAGTTCGTAAACAAGTATTATCAGGAGCATCACAGCTCTCCTACGATCAACGATGTTGCTGAAGGCGTCGGCGTTGCCAGATCCACTACGCATCGCTACCTTCAGGAGCTGAGTGATCGCAACCTGATTGACTACAGCAGAGGTATCTTGTCTGCTCCTCAGAGCGCCAAAATGAAAACGGCCTATGTATCCGCCCCGTTAGTAGGCTCTATTCGCTGCGGCAATCCGGAGGACGAGGAAGAGTCGATTGAGGAATATGTCAGCCTCCCGGTCTCTATGTTTGGCAAAGGAGATTTCTACATTCTCCGCGCCAAAGGCGATTCCATGGTGGATGCCGGAATTGACGAGGACGATCTGCTTGTTATCGAGCGCAATTGCCCTGCTCTCGAGGGGGATATAGTCGTTGCGCTGGACGAGGACAACCAGAATACGCTGAAGCGATACGCCGGCTACGACAAGGACAGTGGGTATTACATCCTCGAATACGAAAACGAGGCTCGATACCCGGGCAAAACAATAAAGGTGCGGAGCTTTCAGGTACAAGGTGTCGCTCGGCACGTAATCAAATCACTCTAAACAATAATCTTGATTCGATGGGAGATGTGTTGTTTTGAATGCAAAAGATGTGAAATGCCCCATTTGCGGCACAGTCAACAGGAGTCTCGATTTAGATGAGACCGACGGATGGATGGAATGTGAGAGCTGCCATAATGCCGTTCAGATATTGGCGTATGCTAAAACCAAGCGTGTTCCGGTATATCAGATGGCAGATTGCAATCTCCTCGTTCCGTTGAGCAAGAAAAGATAGAAGGAGAATGGCGATGCTGGAGGATTGGACGATTTACTCTTGGTATTGCCCAAACTGTAAGACGCAGGTAGCGGGGCTAAAAAACAAGAAAAATCAAATCAGAGTTATTTGCACAAAGTGCGGCGTTGAAATGGTTCGCACGGTTGTAAGCAGGCGGCATGATGTGATTGATATGTTCGCACCGTCAGGAATGGAACATAGCGAACTGGAATTGAGGGAGTATTGATATGACGATGTTAGAGGCTTTTGTAAAGGAGCGCAACGAGGCGCTGTTCAGCCTTGACCGCGAGAAGATCGAGGCATACATGATCAAATATGGAGAAACGGAAATTGCGCAGACACCCGATGTTGTTTTCTGGGCATCCGTGTACAAGGCCATTTGCGGTGTCAAGGATGCGCCGGAAGCCATTGTAAGCAAGGCAAAGGCATGGCTGCATGAGCACGGTATGAGCCCTTATCTGGCGGGGTGATAGATTTCTCCCCCCTGATTTGTTTGAAGAACATCGAAGCGAGTTTCTATAACAACTGAATCAACGACATCACGACGGAACGGTCGGGCTGAAACAGGGCCGCATTAAATCCGCTTCCAGGTCACTTGATCGTGGGCAGCAGCCCGAACATGAACCGGTAGTTATTCCAGACATACGTGAGAGGCCACCGGCAAGGTAAGACACTATAGTTCTATCTATAGGTCTGCCTTGTCGGTGGCCTTTTTTTGTTTTTTACCGACATCACAAATACATATTCGCAGCCTGAAGTACAAGGGCCAAGGATACAAATACGCTGATTTCAAACTCTTTTGAAAAAGCAGTATGGGTACCCTTAGATTTCTGCGCCCTTTTTCAGGCAGGCAGCATCGGGAGTCCTTTTCGCCAGCGTAGTTGTGTCCTTTGGACCGCAGCAGGCGGAAAGGACTTTTTATGTGCGACCAGTGGCTCTGCTATATCGCTGAATACCCGTGATCTCCGAATTTTTGACTTTCACCCAAATTCAAAGGAGATCACAGTAATGAAAAGAACATTTTTGGTAAAGAAGGACCCCACGATTGAAGCACAGGACAATTGGCTGATCATGGATTATCGCCAGTATGCGGCATGGAGAGA
>ERZ1107006.331-NODE-331-length-49366-cov-128.583764_pt1 | contig 49366 bp, 48 predicted proteins | sample MGYA00403696_ERZ1107006 | MGnify/ENA primary metagenome ERZ1107006 (study PRJEB35170, sample SAMEA104062441) | human gut metagenome | biome: human gut; feature: human-associated habitat; material: faeces | place: Denmark | collected 2012-08-13 ...
AACATAAATTAGTATTTTTGCAATAAAATCACACTTTTCATAAAAAAAAGTGCGATGAAAGTAAACGTCATGTGCATAGGCTGCGTGCCAAATAAAAACCCATAAATACAATTCAAATGATGCACATTATGAAAAAAACGACAAAGCTACGACAACCATCGGGTATGGTTGCAGCAAAAGACATAAAGTAGAAAGCGAATATGACGCAGGATTGCTTGAATTCACCTTCTACAGCCGACGTAAGCTACTGCTTACCAAAGGGCATCCACGTTACTGGGGCTGATGACAAATCGGATCCAGCTATAGAAGGAATGCCCTGGAGTTACCTGTTCTTTCACAACAAGACAGCCCAGGCTTTTGAGCATGAGATGATTTCCCTTTATAGCTATAATATAGTAAGGAATGTGGTTCGATACCACCTAGAGGTACATATTTGAAATTGATTTGTTCTTGTGACAATTCTGTTATCTCTTAAATAATTACCAGAAGATGATTTACAAAAATACTGATTCGCAAAAGCTTCCAGATGCATTGGAACTCAGAAGAATTTTGAATATATTTCAAGACCGCTTCCCTGTTAAGCATTTGATGCCTTCCGAAAGTATAGTTGATGGAGCAGAAGATAAATACTTGTTGACTCAACTTTCTGATGGAATGACCGTGTTAAAGCCCAATATCACTCATCAGGGTCTTTTGTTCTATGGAAATTCTGAATTTAATTCGAAACAGTTTGTTCTTGCATATTTCAAAGCTCCTACTCATAACAATATGCTTGAAAGAAATGTAAAGTTAGAGCAGTTTAAATTACTTATAGAGTCTTTTCCACTTTATGCTATGCTTAAGAATGGTATAGATTTACCAAAGAGTAATACAAAGATAAGAATGGAAAATCCATACGGAATTGCATCTGCTTATCATTTGGATTCTCCTTTCTTAAATCTGACATCCTCTATAGATATTGCATTGTTTTATGCTACTCATAAATATGAAGATAATAAATATGTACCTGTAAAGGACGGTATTGGAGTTGTTTATTTTTATGTAATGGACAAGCCTTTTGGGCAAATACCAGGATTGTTCACTCTAGGTCTTCAAGTCTTTCCTCGAACCTTTTATAATAAACAGTTCTTGTTAAGATTGAAGCCTAACGAAGATTTCAATAAAAAAGACGGAGTGTTTGGATTCTCTTTTAGACAGTCAGAAAAGGCTTCTGAAGAAATCGCAGAAAAGATTAGTGCATATAAGAAAATTGGTGATACGAATGATTTCCTGGCAAAGAAGTTAGCAAAACTATCAGATAAGGTATATCAGAAAGCTGTTGAACTTAATTACTCATACAATCCTTCTGATGATTTAGTTGATAATATTAAATATTTGACTAATAATGGTGAAAAACCACTTCTGCCAGGAGCGCCACAGTTTACTAAGGACGATCTCAATGATGTGAACCTTTATGACTTGTGGAGTCGCTTTTGTGATAGTATTTATTGTGAATCAGAAAAAGAATATTTGATAATGGAAGAATTGCGTAAGGTTCCATTTATGGTGAAATATGAAAATCATTTTAAATAAATTGTATCATGAAGAAGGATAATTATTCCATTACATATATAGCAATAATAGTATTCGTTCTTATCTTTGGATGCTATTACATTTATATTGCTGAGTTGCCAGAAATTATTAAATATTCTGGTGATTTTAAAGGTGGCTTAGAAAAAACCGGTCAGTTAGGTGATAGTGCAGGCCTTATCAATGCTTTATTCTCAGGCCTCGCTTTTGGAGGTGTGATTCTTACCATCATTTGGCAGATCAACAATGATAGAAGAAATCGCATAGCAGATCAAAAAACACAATTTGAGAATACTTTCTTTAATATGAGTCAAACATTTGAGGATATAATTGAGGGTTTGACTTTAGAGAAAGAAGATAATGATGCTGATCATGTTGATAGTTTATTGGTTAATTTATATGGAACAGAATCAGGGGATGGCAAGTTATCTCAAAATTCTGAAAATATAAAGGGTCGTATAATATTTCGGTATCTCTTCATGGAACGTAAGGTAGAAGGTAAAACGCTTAGAGATAGTATCAAAGATAATGGTATAAGTGCCTTTGAGAAGATTATGGATGGTCTTCTAGATCATTATTTTAGGTATTTTTATCGAATATTGAAGTTTATAGATGGATCGGATTTGATTACAATAGAGGAGAAATATTACTATACTTCCATATTAAGGGCTCAACTTTCAGAGTATGAACTTGTTATGATTTATTATAATTCCTTATCGGAGTTTGGAAATGAAAAGCTCAAACCTTTAGTAGAGAAGTATAGTATGATGAAAAATTTGCGCAAAAATGATTTGGCTATATCATTAGAGGAAGAAGCGGAAAAGCTTCCTCGTCATTTCTCTGATTCTGCTTTTAAACATAAGGTAAGCTTTGAGGGTAATTGGATATCCATATTGATTCGATCAATATTTGCATCTATCGTTATTGTATTATTCTTGGAATTAACGAAGACATATTTGAATGACTTTATTTTCAGGGATATACTTTCGCTGAAACTTTTCAGGAATAGTTCAGGTACTTTTGTTGCACTCTTAATTGCTAGTTTATTGCTGTATGTTATCCAACTGTTTTTTGAAAATAAACGAGTTGAGATTATCAAACGCAGCTACACAAGAAAATGGGATGAAGCGAGATATATCTTGAGTCGTTATTATGATGCTGGAAATCTCACAGTGCTTATACCTATAATCGTTTCACTAGTATATCTTTGTGGAAGTCACCAATGGTACGGCTATGGATTTTTACTATATGTACATATAATAATTCTATGGTTAATGGTAAAGCCTTTGATGGCAGTGATATTTACTGGAGTTAAGATGTATGAAGTGAAGTGATTTTGACTTCTGGATTATTCGTGTAATTTTATGGTGACGCTATATCTGGGAAAAACTAGATGTAGTGTTATTAAAATGTTTGAGTATTGAAGTATGGAAACGAAAAAGTATAAAATAGAGATAGATCCAAGAATATTAGAGCTATTGGGTCCTAATTTGTATACCAATATTTACTATGTGTTAGCAGAGTTGATAGCCAATGCTTATGATGCTGATGCCCACAATGTCTATATAATCTCTGAACCTAATGCCATTCGTGTTGAAGATGATGGTCATGGTATGTCATATAGTAAAGGTGGTATTGCAAAATATTTGGGTGTAGCAAAACTTTCGAGAACCAATGCAACAGATTCTTTGACAGAACTTGGAAGGCAAAAAATGGGTCGCAAAGGAATTGGTAAGCTTGCTGCACTATCGGTATCGGAGAATGTCGATATTTTGACCATTTCAGATGGTGAAAAATCGGGTTTTGTTTTATCTCGTCACCCCCATGAAGGAGGAACGCTACAAGCAATAAGTGAGCAGAATGTTGTCTTCAAAAAGGTTGAAAATCATGGTACTGCTATTATTATGAAGAATCCTGAATATCATCTTCATAAAACCAATGATGCAATAAAAAGAAATATAGTTAACATATTCCCTTTGATAGACAAGGATTTTAGAATCCATATAGTGAATACTAATGGCAAGGATGACATTATAGAACGTTTAGATGAGGTTTTTGCCAAGAGCTTATGCTCTATTATTACTCTAGGTGATGGATTTAAGGAATTAGCAAAAAAAGTTAAGGTCTCTTATGCGGAAAAGAAAGATTTTCTTATAGATGTTAGAGATAGTCATAAAATTCCACTTCGGATGAAAAATTCGCAAGGTGAATTTAAAACATATGAACTTATAATAAATGGCTGGATTGGAGCCTATGAGACAACTAAAGGTAGAAAGAAAGATACGTCTGATTTCCCTGATAATTTTATATCTTTGTATGCTCACAAGAAAATGGGTGAGTTTAATATATTGCCAAAAGTTGGTAAAAACTCCTTGATTGAATCCTTCATTGTTGGTCAGTTGTATGTAGATTTGTTTGAACTTTCTGAATTGCCAGATATGGCCTTAAGTAATAGGCAGGGGTATAAAAGCGATGACATAAGATATGAAGCAGTTATAGAGTATGTTCGAAAGATATTATTGCCTGCAATCATTAATAAAAGGGCTACTTATGCAGCACTTAAAAATGCTTCTGTTCAAAAAAAACAATTGAATGAACAGAAGAAAAAAGAGGAGACTCTTAAAAGAGCTATTGATAATTTTAGACGAAAAACTGGTAATGCTATTTCAGATAAAATTAAACTGAATTCTCAATATACCGCACAAGAAGTGCATGAAGTTGTAGATCAGGCAATCAATGATAATATTCCTGATTTTGGTATAAAAAAGAAAGTTGATTCTGCCAAAAAGAAATTATTGATTAGTCAGACAAGTGCAGATAAATCTTTGTCTGATCTGGTTTATAATTTTTTATTATTTAATGGTGTTCCTGCAAAAGAGATAATTTATTCAAATTGTGATGATTCAGTGTCAAGAATACCTGAAGATGTGCCTATATTTGACTATCTAAGAGATTTCTTTGTTAATAGTTACTCTGATCAGAAGATATATGTCATCTTTATTACAAGTGAGCATATTAAGGGTTCTTTTGGAACTATGGCGGAAATAGGAGCTGCTTGGATTACAAAAGCTGATCATAAGATCATCAATATCTCTGATTTTAGACCAGAAAAGCCATTGAATGATACAGTGACATGGCAAACTTCAATTGTAGATGAAGACGGTAATGTTTCCATGACAAAACTTAATGCAGATTTATTTTGTGCAAAAATAGAAAGCTTATGTGTTAAGTTAGGTTATACCCCAAAAGATAGGGAAACCAATATGACAAGATTGATTAGTTCTATTAAAATCGTAAAGTAATGCGTAGGGGGCGAAAAAGAAAACCATATACAGAAATAGATGTGGTAGATTTATTCTGTGGTATTGGTGGATTAAGCTATGGTATGAAATCGAAAGGTTTTCATATTCAGGGTGGTTTCGACTTGGATAAAACCTGTCGCTTCGCTTATGAGTATAACAATGAGGCACCTTTCTTTTATAAGGATGTCAAAGAGGTAACTAAAAAAGATATAACTTCGCTTTATCATGAGAATTCTGTGAGAATCTTGGCTGGTTGTGCTCCATGTCAACCTTTTTCATCTTATGCATTTAAGAATAAAGAAAAAGATGCAAACAAGTATGACTTGTTGTATGAGTTTGGAAGACTGGTATCTGAAGTAAAACCTGATATTGTTACGATGGAGAATGTACCTGCTATAAAAGCATTCAAGTTGAAAGATGTCTTGGGTGATTTTGTGGCATTATTAGAGAGCAAGGGTTATCATGTATCCGTCAATATAGTCTTTTGTCCTCAATATGGAATTCCTCAAACAAGGAAGAGACTGGTTCTTCTTGCCTCTCGTTTGGGTGAAATTAAATTGATTCCGCCAATAATAACGAATCCTAAGGATTATAAAACTGTAAGACAAACGATAGCAGAACTTCCACCTATAGTGGCTGGGGGGATGAACCTTCAAGATCATTTACATCAATCTTCGGCGTTAACTCCTTTGAATCTACGTCGTATTCAAGCGACAAGAGAAGGTGGAAGCTGGAAGGAATGGCCTGAGAACTTAAAGCTTCAATGCCATAAGTCAGAATCTGGACGAAGTTTTGGAAGTGTATATGGAAGAATGAAATGGGATGAGCCAAGTCCTACGATGACAACCCAATGTACAGGCTATGGTAATGGTCGTTTTGGACACCCTGAACAAAATAGGGCTATTTCTGCTAGAGAAGCTGCATTGTTGCAAACGTTTCCTATGTCTTATAGATTTTTTGAAGATGAAAAAAAAGTTTCATTGGTAAAAGCTTCTAGATATATAGGTAATGCAGTACCTCCTGTGTTAGGTGAGGTGGTAGCACAAAGTATATTGGAACATTTAAGCATATATTATTGATATGATGGATACGGGAACACTTAGGTGGAAATTTGACATCAGCGCCTTTCGTTTGATTGGTCGTGATCTTATTACTGATAGAGTAACTGCCTTATTTGAATTAGTGAAGAATTGCTATGATGCCAATGCAAACGTGGTGTCTGTACATTTTAATAATGTTAGTCCTGATAGTAAAGGCGTTAGTTCTATTGTCATAGACGATGATGGATATGGCATGTCTTTTGAGGATGTCCGTGATAAATGGATGGTAATTGGAACATCAAGTAAGCGTAGAAACAAGATTTCTCCATCACCATATTCAAGAAGATGTGTCGGTGAAAAAGGAATTGGGCGTTTTGCCGTTGATAAGCTAGGAGATTATATAACAATCAAGACAAAGAAAAAGGGAGAGAAACAATGGCTTACAGTAACAATAGATTGGACAAAATATGAGGACCAAACTATGGCAGAAGGAGAGCAAGATTTGTTGTTTACTGATGTTGATAATAAATTTCAGTATCAATCATGTGATGATGATAGCATTTCTGGAACCCAAATTACGATTTCCCATATTCGAGAAGCGTGGACCAAGAGTGATGTTGAACGTTTTCTACGTGAATCTTCTCGAATAACATCTCCATATTATCCTCAAATATATCCTTTTTTGATTCAGGTTTATGCTGATGAGTATGGTATTGATAACGAAACTGATCGATGCTTGAATATAGGTGAAGATAAACTTGCGACTCTTTCTGGTCATTTGTCCTTTACTGATGCTTATCAAGAAAGTTTTCTTTTTGATGAGAAATCAGAGAAGTTGGTAGTTCAGAGAGTTTCGTTAAAATCCTTTGGCGGAATTAAGATGAGCTTGTTTTACTTTGATGGCAATGCAAGAAAAGTGTATAACCGAACATACCGCTATAGTCATATTGACGGTATTAAAATCTATAGAGATGGACTTATAACAACACCATTTGCAGAGGCTGAGTCAGAGGTGGATAAGCAAAGAGACATTTTAGGCATAGAGAAAAATAGATGGCAAGACTTGTTTTATAAGGTAAGTACGCGAGAAATCATTGGCTTTGTGGAAATAACGAAGGATGGTAATCCTAAAATAATTGATGCTACAAATAGACAAGATTTTGTTGATACTCCAGAATATCGTGAATTGAAGAATTTTATCTTAGTTCAATTAGATTCTATTTCTCAATATAAAAGATATCTTAAGAAAAAGGAACAGAATGAATCTTCACGTAGAATGGAAGATGTTTCCGCAGGAGTCAATGAATTTGTTAGTGAAATTGATGCTGCAATAAAACAACAACCGCAGTTGGAAAAAGTTTTGTCGCCATTATATATCAAAGCAACAAAGGTTGAAGGAAAATTAAGAAAATTACAGAAGGCGCAGAGCAAAGAGCAGACAGAGTTTAAGCACAAAGAGAATATGTATTTGAGCATTATGTCAATGCAAGAATATGCTATTCAAGTGACACATGCTGTTAGGACATCTTTGGCACGAATAGAGCGAATGACTTTATATTTTTATGAGTTTTTTCCAAATCCAGAAGACGATGAGTTGTTTAAAGAATATGCCAAAGATATTTATGAGGAGATGAATACCCTAAATAGGGTTGTTGATTATATGCTTAGTTATTCTCAGTCAAATCTAGCATTTGAGGATTTTGATTCAAAAGCATTGTTTGATAGTATAGTTTCTGGCTATAAGTTAAAGCTTGCCTCTAAAGGCATAAAGCTTGAATGTCAATTTACGAATAATTTAATGATTAAATGCAATAAATTATTTATAAAAGATATCTTGCTTAATATAATAGACAACTCTATTAAGGCTTTGACAAATACGGAACTTAAAATAATAAAGTGTACATCTTTTATAGAAAGAAATAATCTTGTTATTGAAGTTTCAGATACAGGAATTGGAATTCCAAAAGAAAAATGGGATTGGGTCTTTGGCTTATACAATACAACTACAGAAAATATGGGTGGAGCTGGAGTTGGCTTGTATATAGTAAAATCAAGAGTGCAAGCTTTAAAAGGAAATGTTAAGGTAGTAGATAGTGAATTTGGAAATATTGGTACGACAATTCGTGTTGAGTTGCCTTTTAAAAATAAAAAATAATGGAAAAAGATTTCTATATAATTATCGTTGATGACAATATGAAACCAACTGATCCATTCATTATGTGGATGAAGAGAAAAGTGTTGAATGCAGATGTTGTTTCCTATAGAACAGTAGAATATGCTTTGGGTTTCATCTTTGAACATTTGGAGGAGAAAATGATAATATTTTTAGATTGCAAGTTTAATATGGGACTGCAAGGTGTTGATGGATTGAAAAGAATTCGTGAAAAAACATCTCTTGTAAGTATTGTCATGATGTCTGCAAATTCTCTTAATCAAATGGAAAATTCGGAGTTAGAAGCAATGATTAATTCTGATAAATTGTATTTTATAAAAAATGATGATTTAAGGAAAGCAGAGGAACTCGTTGCAAAAATTCAAAATAAATGGGTTTCTGAATTGGATTGCGTCTTAGAGCAATGGATTAAGAGTCACAATAGTGAATTTCGCAGCAAACCATATATGGTAACTTCTGATGGAGTGTTGTCCTTAAATGATGTTTTAGTTCGAATAAGAAATAGAACACCGTTGGGACTTAAATTAGAAAAGCAGATATTGCAAGTTGCAGTTGATAGTTTGACTAAAGATATAAGCAAAAAATGATAGATGTAATTAGCTTTACTGACGAAAAAGACAAAAAATTAGGTACGTATTTTCAAGATAGTAAAAATAGTCTAATTAATAATATAGGGTCGTTAGACGATGTTTGTGTTCTAAAAGAGGTTGGCTCCGAAATTTGCACAATGTCTAATGTTAATCAGATAATGTCAAATATAAATAATAAATGTATATGTGCAGTTTATACTCATGGTAACCCTTTTGCATTTATGGCAAATGGAAAGTCTTACATAACCAAGGAGAATACTCTGCATTTTAAGGATACATTTGTTTATTCTACAGCTTGTTTGACTGCAAGGGATATAGGAAAACAGTTGGTAGATGATGGTTGCTTGGCTTTTGTCGGATTTAAAGAAGAATCACAAGTCTTGTGCGATCCGGATTATGCAAACGTTATAATGAATTGCGATCAAGCTTGTTTATTTGCCTTCTTAAATGATAATATAAATTTAAAGGAAGCTCTCAAACTGGCTATTACTTATTATAATACGCAAATTGAAAACTGCTCAAGAAATGATAATATTATTTTGCAATCAATACTTATTGCTAACAGAGAAGCACTTTGTATGTATGGTGATGAGACTTTGACACGTAATGATTTTAACCATTAATTATTTTCATTATTATGCTTACAATATCAATTGAAATTAAGAGCAAATAGCGAACAGCATGCTTTTTCTTTTGTACTGGCAACACTTCATGGTGATGTAGTGTATTCTCTGTTTACATTATGAATATTTCAATAACCATATTGTCACACTCTCTCTTTGTAGCCTTTGCAATAGGAGCTCTCATAGGTTATATCTTTCGTTAAGCACTCAAATTAAGGCTTAACGTACCTAAAGTGACCGCTTACAAAAATCAACAATATAATGATAAATACAGCCCTCACATATGGCATTATTCACTATTTTGTGATGTTGGGTAGGAGGACGGATCCTAATCCGATAGCTACGCTCCCGCCTTTATGTATGAGGCATAACTTACTTCACTATTTGACGAGTTTGCCTCATAATGTGTATCATTATTTGCATGGTTGCGACTATTTGCAGCGTGTGATGCTATCTAGGGAAAAAAGCGGATTGGAAGTAGATTTCATATTTAATGATTTATAGAAGAGCCATCATTCAGTATGGTGCTTTCTAAAGGGTTGAATGTGTTTCTTATCTGCACCGATAACGATGATGAACTCATTGAGATGAATATTAGTCTGTCGAGAGTCTGTACTAAAAACTGTCTTTTCAGGCTTGATGAGAAAAAGAAGGAGATATTTATCATGCCGAGGGTTGTGACATCCGCTGAGGAGTTCTGGGATTACTTATTTGAGTATGCGCAACCGTTGATGAAAGACATTGAAGCTCCGCTTTGTGTGCCTCTTTGTGGTGGTAGTGTTGAATTCCCATATTTTAGGCCAGCAAACATCACTTTCTTTACTTTGGCATCTGCCTTGGGAAACTGGGGTATAGGTTCTTATGTCAATAGTCACAAAGAAAAAGAGATTCAGATCAAAAAAACGCAAGAGGCTCTGGCGGACATGTATGGATGGAAGAGGCAAGAAAAAGCTGTTGATATATTAAGTCAGCTTTATGGATTATGTCAGGATGCTTTTAAAACGGCTTCTGGCAAAACTATAGGATTCCCTGATCAGAACTATCCGCCAATTGTTATTGCTGCACCATATACTACGAAGGATGTAAGGGATTTGTTTAAGATGATGGCTAAGAGCGAGAAACCACTTCAATCAATAGACAAGGTGGTAGAAATGGAACAGACGCCCAACTATTGCTATGATGTCAAAGTAGAAAATGATCTTCGAAAAATAGACGACTTTATCCGTCTCTTTCATGTAAGTAGACTGGACTTTCTAGACATTGTGGCGAATTTGCATTGCTCATTCCGTTTTTCTCCCTATTTACGATTGCCTTTACTTTGTAAAAGTCTCAATACGGAATTGTCGTTTGTAAGTGCAAAGAACAATATGCAGTTGGCCTATTCTAAAGACCGCATGGCATACAATAAAGCCATCCATAAAGTTGGAGAGACGATGGCGCAAAAGCTGTTGGCCCCTAAAACGGCAAAGATGCTGGAAAAGATGCCTGCACAGATAGTAGCCATGACAGACCTCCCGATAGAATGGATGGAAGTGAATGGAGTTCCACTTGGCTTTACACACGATGTTTGCCGTATGCCAGAAACACCATCTTCAGGGATGTTGACTCACTATGGTATAGCAAGGTTTTCAAATATTTACAGAATACCTGAGGATATTTTGTCGAAAACTCTTGTGGTGTATGGTTGTAGGGAAGATGCGTTTAAGAAATGGCAAGACAAAGCAGATATCTGCGCCCAGACATTAGGTGCTAAAACTTTTGTTTGTCAGAGTATAGATGAGTTTGAAAAGGCTGTTAAGCAGCATAAGCCGGACTTGTTGATTATTGATACTCATGGCGGAACGGATCTTAGAAATCATCAAAGTTTTATATACATGGGCGATGATAAGGTGTATCCCAAAGACATTTCTACAAGAGGAATATCAGCCAGGCTGGTGTTTATCTCTGCATGCAATACAGCTCCATGTTATAATGATGTAAATACTGTAGCCAATGCACTTCTTGAAGTGGGCGCATCTGCAGTGACTTCTTCTTATCTGCCTTTGGATGTTATGGAATCATCAACGCTGTATATACGTATTCTGAATCAACTGAATCAAGCTGCACGGCAGGATATACACCGAAACTGGTTAGCCTTTATTTCTCATATACTAAGGACGTCGTTTATCATGACACCACTAGTGGAAAATGCTCAAAAGAAAAGTCCAGAGTCAATGGATCCGATGCTGTTAGGTAAGGTAAACATGTTATCAATGTCTTTTGAGAATAGAGCAGAGCTATACAGAAAACTCAAGGGTGGTGAGAAGGTGGAAGGATTGAAATATGATTTTTCGAAGGTAGTTCCTCATTATCTGATGTATACTACTATAGGTAGGGCGGATCTCATCATGTTTGAGTCGTCTATGAAGAAGAGGAAAGAAGAGTACGAGAAGATGATGAAGGATGAATAATTTAGTAATGATTATGTCCTTTCACTCATCAGATAACAACAAGCAAATAGCGAAGAACACGTTGTTTCTATATATCCATATGTTCTTGGCAATGGCGGTGTCACTCTACACAAGTAGTGTTGTGTTGAAAAACTAGGTGCCGTAGATTATGGTATATATAATGTAGTCGGTGGCATGGTTGTGATGTTCACAGCCATACTGTATCTTAACGATATAAGACGGATGGGCGAAAGCAAGGGGGATTTTTCTCATACTTTTGAGTAATATTATGCTTTAGAAAATGACTTGCGTGGTCTTCTTACGGCAGCATTGAATGATGAGGGGATACCGTTGATTGGGATGTTTCTTTTTCAAATGTTGAACCTCATGAAATAATGAGAGCTTTGCTTGTCGTTAAAAAGTTCAGAAATAGGACAGCAATATAATAAATAATAAAATATGAATTTCACAGAAAGAATGGGAATAGAAATTCCCGAACACGAAATAGTTGTAAGAAACGATGCGCCAGCAGATTTTCGTTTATATCTTCTTCAGATGATGCTCCGTTATGCAGGTTTGAAAAAAGTTCGTACCTGCGTGTGCTTTGTAACTAAAGAAGCTGAAGACAGAAATAACTGGGCTGAAAATGAGTATATGAAAAGTGAAGTGCAATCTATTCTTGAAAACTGTCCATGGTATCGAATTTATGATATCATCGAATCTTTTTTTCAACAAATAAATGATAAGATTGGATTTGAGAAAGAAGTTAATGAATATTTTGTGGAAAAAGGTATCGGATGGAAACTTATTCATGGCATCCTTGAAACTCGAGGTGAAGAGGCTTTTGAAAAAGAAATCAAAGATGTTGTAGATATATTAGGAGAAGCTAAGCTGCATACCACTCAGACTGAAATTCGTGAGGCTCTAAAAGATATGTCAAAAAGACCAATTCCTGATATTACAGGTTCAGTACAACATTCGGTCGCTGCATTGGAATGTTTGTGCCGTGAAATAACGGGTGAGAAGAATTTAACGTTAGGCAAGCTGATAAATACACATTCTCAAATTATCCCCAAACCATTGGACAAAGTGGTTGGTGGACTCTTTGGGTTTGCATCAGAGCAAGGTCGTCATCTTAGGGAGGGTGGAGCACCTGATTATGAAGAAGCGGAACTTGTTGTGCATCTTAGTGCTTGTCTATGTACGTATCTTACGAAAAAGAATTTTCCCCCCAAGAATGACGATTTCTCATTTCTAATTCCGTAGTTCTATGCATATGAAAATTATGATAGAGTTCTTTTATAGATGTTTTTGTAATAAATATGCTCCGATATACTTATTGGTACTTTCTCTTGCAATATCTTTTATATGCTATTGGATGGAGAGAAATCTCTGGTTAAGTATAACTCAGTTAGTTATTGGACTTGTTTTAGGTTTACAGTCTGCATTAGAGTCAAAGAGAATGCATAGGGAAATGACTAAGTTGACAAAACGGATGGATGAGACTGGAGCCAAGGTGATTGAGAACCCAGAATATTTATTTCTTTTGATAGATTCAGTAGAACATATCCTTTTTAGTATAAATAAGGAGGGATGCGTTGATTGGCAAAAAGGAATTCCCAAGCCAATAAAGTTAGAATTGGATACTATAAAAAGAGAGATTGCTAATATCAAAAAGAATATAGATGCTAATGACAAGTGATGCGCCAGCCGACAAATACTCGCAAATCTCGTGCAAACGAACGCAAAGAAAGTTTACTTTCAATTTGTTGAGTACAGCCGAGATTCATAGAATAATTTTATTGCGTAAACAATCATCGGCAGCCCCTTGTGGGCACAGGCTCCGCTGACGATACCAAAACTCTGGCAGAGCAATAGCGTCGCCAGCTACATCCTCTCGTTCCTGAGGTTTCTGTCCCCTACAAGGGGAACCGAAGGGGTCGTAAAGACTATTGAACGGAGGGATTCGAAAATCTTTAATATTAAAGAACAAGATTTATGACTAATTACAACGATATACAAATCATAATCATGGCAGGCGGTGTAGGCAGCCGTTTCTGGCCGATGTAAACACCCGACTACCTAAAGCAGTTTATTGATGTGATGGGAGTGGGACGCTCACTTATCCAGCTCACAGTAGATAGATTGAAGCCAATCTGTCTTGTCGAGAACATGTGGGGCGTGACTAATGAGAAATACATTCGCATAGTCAAGGAGCAAATCCCTGACATGCCTGTAGATAACATATTAGCAGAGCCGGAGGCTCGCAATACAGCACCTTGTATCGCCTATGCTTGCTGGAAGATCCAGAAGAAGCATCCTGCAGCCAACATCGTGGTGACACCATCCGATTTTGGTAATCAATACCTCGGAGTATCAGCGAGTGCTCAGCAAGGCATTGAGCTATACTTCCGATAAGGAAGCAATTGTAACGATCGGTATCTTTTACCCTGCCAGTTGAGTTTGGGTAAAGCGACTTGGGAACTGGGGCTGCTTATGTACCTTGCTATCACAAGATAAAGATGGTAATACTAAAGTAGGTGTGATTATAAATAGAAACAATATATTTATAGCTATAATATGTACGCATACGTATGCGTACATATATATAGTCACAACCAGAAGAATAAAATACCCCAAAACAAACAATAAAAAGCAAAATACAAAACCAATCAGAATATAACGACATTACGATATATTTATGTGTGGAATAGTAGGATATATAGGACAAAACGAAGCATATCCAGTCCTGATAGCAGGACTGAAGAAACTCGAATATAGAGGATATGACAGTGCCGGAGTAGCACTCGTCAATGGAGAGGACAAACTCAATGTCTATAAGACAAAGGGCAAGGTAGCAAACTTGGAAGAACTCGCAGCAGACAAAGACTGCGGAGGCCATATCGGTATAGCCCACACCCGATGGGCAACACATGGCGAACCATCAGCCGAAAATGCACATCCCCATGTCAGTATGAGTGGTGACCTGGCTTTGGTACATAATGGCATCATCGAGAACTACCAGGTGCTGAAAGAACAACTCATAGCACGCGGTTATCAGTTCAAGAGCACAACAGATACCGAGGTGCTGGTACAGTTGATAGACTCATACTATCAGCAGAATGGCAAAGATTTGGTGTCAGCCGTTTGCCAGTCACTGAATGATGTTGTGGGCGCCTATGCCATAGCAGTCATCGAATGCAATAACCCCACTCACATTGTGGCAGCCCGCCAGTCAAGTCCATTGGTGGTAGGAGTAGGAGCCGACAAGCAAGACTTCTATATCGCCAGTGATGCCACTCCTATCGTAGAATATACCGACCAGGTGGTCTATCTCGAAGACGGTCAGATAGCAGAAATCAGAATCGGTAAGGATATAGAGATGATCAATCTCAACCATAAGTTATGCGATTATGACATCAAGACCGTAGACCTCGACATCTCCAAACTCAGCAAGGGAGGCTTTGACCATTTCATGCTGAAAGAGATCTACGACCAGCCCCAGTGCCTGAAAGACTGTATGAGTGGTCGCCTGTTTGCGGATAAGGACAATCCATCCAACAACCACATCGTGTTGTCAGCCCTTACAGACTATAAAGACCGACTCATGTCAGCCAAGCATATCATCATCGTGGCATGCGGAACCAGTTGGCATGCAGCCCTCATCGGCAAGCAGCTCATAGAGAAGATGTGTCGCAAGCGAGTAGAAGTAGAATATGCCAGCGAGTTCCGTTATGGCGAACCCGTCATCGAATCCGATGATGTAGTGATAGCCATAAGCCAGAGTGGCGAGACAGCCGATACCCTGGCAGCCATTAAATTAGCCAAGCAGCATGGAGCATTGATCTTCGGCATCGTCAATGGCGTAGGCTCATCTATTGCCCGAGAAACAGATACCGGCATCTATATTCATGTAGGACCCGAGATAGGAGTAGCGAGTACCAAGGCTTTCACCGGTCAGGTCACCGTCCTTACCCTCTTTGCCTTAGCATTAGGTCATGAGCTTGGCACCCTTTCCGAAAAAGACTATGTAGAGACCATCGCTGAGTTGGCAGAGATACCCGGCAAGATGGAGAAAGTGTTGGAGCAGACGCCATCGATCTCCCGACTGGCTAAAGTCTTCACCTATGCACATAATTTCCTCTATCTCGGTCGAGGATTCAACTATCCCGTAGCATTAGAGGGAGCCTTGAAGCTAAAGGAAATCAGCTATATCCATGCCGAGGGCTATCCTGCAGCCGAGATGAAACATGGTCCGATAGCCTTGGTAGATACCGATATGCCGATTGTCTTCCTTGCCACACATCACCAGTTGTATGAGAAGATCATCAACAATATGCAGGAAGTAAAATCCCGCAACGGACGCATCCTGGCTATTGTTACCGAAGGCGACAAACAAGTCAAGGCAATAGCCGATTCTGTGATAGAAATACCGCAGACCCTCAATACTTTAGTCCCTCTTCTCAGCGTCGTTCCCCTGCAGATACTTGCGTATTATGTGGCAGTAGATAAGGGATTGAATGTAGATATGCCAAGAAATCTGGCAAAGAGTGTGACGGTAGAATAAAGGCAGAATAAATCCAAATTCTGAAGGACATAGTTAAACATAATCATAGAATCTATGAATAATTTCAACGATATAAAAATAGCCGTAGCCGGAACAGGCTACGTCGGTCTGAGCATAGCCACGCTATTGTCTCAGCACCATCATGTAACAGCTGTAGATGTAATCCCCGAAAAGGTGGAGAAACTCAACAATAGAGTTTCACCTATACAGGACGATTACATTGAGAAGTATTTGACAGAGAAAAAGCTGAATCTGACAGCAACACTTGATGGAAGGGCTGCTTATCAGGATGCCGACTTCGTGGTGATTGCAGCACCAACCAACTATGACCCTGTAAAGAACTACTTCGATACAACCCATGTCGAAGAAGTCATTGACCTGGTGTTGGAGGTGAACCCAGACGCAGTGATGGTCATCAAGAGCACCATCCCTGTAGGCTATACCCGCAGCCTTTACCTGAAGTATGCCAAGAAGGGAGTCAAGAAGTTCAATCTCCTTTTCTCACCAGAGTTCCTTCGTGAAAGCAAGGCACTCTACGACAATCTCTATCCAAGTCGAATTATCGTAGGCTATCCCAAGCTTATCGACCGCCCTGAGTTTGCTGAGGAAAACGAGGCTATCATGCAGGTAACCGATGTTGAGAAGTTGAAGGAAGCAGCCAAGACATTTGCTGCCCTTTTGCAGGAAGGTGCCATTAAGGAAGATATCGATACACTTTTCATGGGCATGAAGGAAGCCGAGGCAGTGAAACTCTTCGCCAATACCTATCTCGCCCTTCGAGTAAGCTATTTCAACGAACTTGATACCTATGCAGAAGTAAAAGGTCTCGATACCAAGGCCATCATTGATGGAGTAGGACTCGATCCACGAATCGGTACTCACTATAACAATCCAAGCTTCGGTTATGGTGGCTATTGCTTGCCAAAGGATACCAAGCAGCTTTTGGCAAACTATGCCGATGTCCCAGAGAACCTGATAGAGGCGATTGTGGAAAGCAACCGTACCCGCAAGGACTATATCGCAGATGCCGTATTGCAGAAAGCAGGCTGGTATAGCTATTCCGAGAACAACCAGTTTGGTGCCGATGTCAATTCATGCGTCATCGGTGTCTATCGCCTGACGATGAAATCCAATTCCGATAACTTCCGCCAGAGTGCTATTCAGGGCATCATGAAGCGTATCAAGGCAAAGGGTGCAGAGGTCATCATCTATGAACCAACATTGGAAGAGGGTAGCACCTTTTTTGGCAGCAAGGTTGTCAATGACTTGGAGACATTTAAGGCTCAGAGCCATGCCATCATCGCCAACCGTTATGATACCTGTCTGGATGATGTCAAGGATAAGGTATATACCAGGGATATATTTAGAAGAGATTAAAATTTATAGTTGCTTCTTAGTAAGGTAACTCGAAGAAGAACATAATCATAAAGTAGAAGAGTATGAAAGTAGATATGTTACACATGCCGAAGTCTTTGGAGTATGATGGATTGAAGGATGCTGTTGTCTGTGTTTCTTATACATCGGACTATAATATTCGATACATTTCAAACTTGATATTGGCGGCAGTAAACGAGGTAAGTGAAAATAAGTATGTAGAGATTCCTACAAAAAATAATAGAGCAATGAATAGTTCTATGTCTTACATGACGTCTGACGATAAAGTGTTGTTGGCTAATTCCAATTATAAAATATTGATTTCCGATCAGAAAATTATGTTTAATTTTCTGAAGAGATATTTAGGTTGGGATAACTATATTACATTAATAGAATGTGCTCTTAATTCTGTAAACCAGATTGTTTTGAAAGGTATGTTTTTGCAATATATGTCAAGTTTTGAAAATCGTGATATTTTTGCAAGTTTGGATGGTGTAATTACCATGAATCAACTTCCTTCGTTCAATGGTTCGGAATTTAATTTCTCTTGTGCATGTCATATGGATGCAGGAGAAGCCGAGGCGACTGTTAGTTTAATAAATAATAAACAAGTCAAAGAGACAAAATTTTCTATTATAAAAATTACTATTGCAAGTAAAAATCAAGAATATAATGTAACTCAGTGCTTACATCAGTTAGCTATATGCCATCAATTTGAGAAGCATTTATTCTTTTCTTTGTTGAGTGAAGATTTTATAAATTCTTTAAGACCTCATTATGAATAGTTTTTATAATTTGCTGGACATCGTTAAGTCTGAAACGGAAAAGACTCCGCATGTGTCATTATTGAATGAATTGCTGGCAGATAAGAGCCAGGAATTTAACGACTTCTTGGGTCTTGAGATAATTCGTCAGCAAACACAAAGTGTTTTGAAATTGGAACAGCTTGGGGCTAATGTTATAGTTTCACCAAATGTGTTTGAAGCATTAAAAAGCAAATTGTGTTATTTTGTAGAAAAACTCAATTATTCCAATAAATATAGTTTCGATGATTTTAGCATAGAAGCTTTGCGAGAAGACTCTTTGTATATCATATTAAAAGGCAAACAGGAATTGTCAATAAATCTTTTTGTTGATGAGGAAGATATATATAGTGACCAGGAAACAAATGAAGAAGAAGTCTTCTTGACTTATAGAATAAAAGGAAAGGAATGTGTAACATGTGATTCTATTTCCAATATATTCTCGGTTATAGAACAATTATGATACAAAATTACCCAAGTTATCCCAAACGTATCATAGGGAAAAAATCTTTCACAAAGATAGAAGCGATAGGTACACTTGTGCAACGAGGCTTTTACGTAGGAAGAACGGTAACTCATCCAATTATTCCCTTTAAATTGGACTCTGTGCAAGATTCCTTTAAATCAGGTAGAGAAGTTAAAGATTCTACAATAAAAAATGGAATATCAGTGAATCTGCTTTCTGTTTATAAAAAGAAGGATATGAAATTTTCTCCCATTGAAGATAGAAACAATCCTCGTTTTCATATTCCTTTTCAGTTTGGAAAAATTGGCAATAGACTAATGGTGGGAGAATATTCTTTTGATAGGTCTAAGCAGTATTATGGTTTTGAAGTTTCTTCATTAAGGGCTTTGGAAATAGATTTTACTTATAAAGCAAATGGGATAATACCAACCAGTAAGATTCGTTTTAATATAGAACATTCGCCTACGATGTCAAATTTTTGGCATTTTAATATTTTTCTATGGGGACAGGACTCAAACACCAAAGAGTGGATGAAATTAGAGAGTCCTATTGTAAGCAATAGTACTTTTAAAAAGATTGCATGTGCAATATATCCATTTTTGGCAGAAAAAATAGTTATGCCAAAAGGACTGAGAGTAAAAAAACTTAATAAAAAATATTATACCTGTAAATTTGTTCAGAAGAGAAGAAATAAATAATTGGCGATAGAAGGAAAAAATGTATTCTTTATTGATGGATTGAAATTTGAAAAAGTAAAAGTATTATGATAGATTTTAGTAAAAAGCTTGGTGTAAAGCCTAAAGAGAAAAAGATAAGCCCAATAGAAATATATAGTGGGCTTGATCGCAAGACGGATGCAGGACCATTGCGCCCTACTCAAGAGCGTGTGTTGAAAGAATGGGACGCTAATCGGCGTAAGGACAAAAACTTAATCGTTAAATTGAATACTGGTGAGGGAAAGACTTTAATAGGCTTGCTCATGCTCCAGTCTTTGCTGAATGAGAATGCTGAGCCATGTCTGTATCTTTGTCCAAATGACTATTTGGTGGAACAAACCTGCAAGGAAGCTGAAAAATTTGGTATTAGTGTGTGCCAGTTTTCATCTACTGAGCGAAGTGTAGTGCCTGTTGATTTCCTAAACGGAAAGAAAATTTTGGTAACTACAGTTCAAAAGGTGTTTAATGGCAAGACCGTTTTTGGTATTAATGCCAATTATATAAAAATAGGTAGTGTGGTACTTGATGATTCACACGCTTGCATAGATTCCATCAAGACATCTTTTTCTATCTGTGTCAAGAATGACAATGAATTGTATGGAGAATTGCTTGACTTATTCTATGATGATTTGAAAAAACAGGCTCAAGGTACATTGATTGATATAGAGAATGGAGCATCGGAACTACTTCAAATTCCTTATTGGGCTTGGTTAAAAAAGAGTGGTGAGGTTGCACAATTGTTGGGTAGCAAGACGGAAGATAGGTCTGTTATTTTTGCATGGCCTCTTCTGAAAGATAACTTGGAAAATTGCCAAGCTTTCATTACTGGTACTAGGATAGAGATTACTCCAATATATTGTCCAATAGAAAAGTTTGGGAGTTTTACCAATGCTTCCTATCGTATTCTTATGTCTGCAACAACACAAGATGATTCTTTCTTTATCAAAGGTTTTGGCTTTGAGGAAAAAGATGTCATGAATCCTTTGACGGATAGAGAACAACGGTGGTCAGGAGAGAAGATGATACTCTTCCCTTCATTGATTGATGAGAACATGTCTCGTTTGTCCATGATAAAATTGTTTGCCAATGAGAGAATACCAATACCTCGTTTTGCGATAGTTCCTTCTTTCTATATGACACAAGATTATATTCATGAAGGATGTGTTATAGCAAACAAGGCAAATTTGAGGGATATTATAGAAAATATCCGTAGAGGAGAACGAAACAAGCTGAATGTTCTTGTCAATCGTTATGATGGTGTCAATCTTCCTGATAATGACTGTAGAATACTAATCGTTGATTCTCTTCCTATATGGGATAATCTGGCGGATAGGTATGAAATGGAATGTCGGGAAGGCAGCGAGATTACCGTGCTTAAACAAGTTCAGAAGATAGAACAAGGTCTGGGGCGTAGTGTACGTGGAGAAAAAGACTATAGCGTGATAGTCGTTATAGGGTCTGATTTGGTCAACTTTATGATGAATCATCATACGGCTAGCTATTTCTCCCCACAAACACGTAAGCAAATAGAAATAGCAAATGATTTGGTGGAGAGCCTGAAGCAAGATCTGGAAGCAAGTGGAGATAGTCGTAAAAGTTTCATAGAATTGATAAATCAATCATTGAAGAGAGACCCTGATTGGAAAGCATATTATCAGCAAGAAATGAACAATATGTCTTATGCTGACGAGAATAAGCATGTATATTCCATCATGCAGAAAGAACGAGCATACGAGTACGCTGCCTACAATCGTAACTACGAAAAAGCTTGTCGCATTGTAAGGGAAGTCATTAGTCTGTGTGCGGATAACTCGCAAGAACAGGCATGGTATAAGCAGATACTTGCTCGCTACAAATTTTTCATCAGTGAAATAGACTCAATTCACATCCAAAAAACAGCATTTGAGAATAATTGTCGTCTTTTGTATCCACAAAATGGAATTGATTACAAGAAAATGGAGTTCAAGAGTGGAGAACAGTTGGCGAACATACAGTGTTGGCTCAAAAAGTTTAATGGCTATAAAGAAATGCGCATTAAAAGTATGGCAGTCTTGGATAATTTGTCGTTTGGTCGTGCATCTAATCTTTTTGAAGAAGCTTTAAGGGAAGTTGGTGAAATGTTGGGGTTCAAAAGCCAACGACCTGACAACGAATACAAAGTTGGTCCAGATAACCTTTGGTGTGGTGTGCATAATCAATATTTGTTCTTTGAGTGCAAAAATGAAGTGAAGGAGGATAGAAATACGATAAAAAAGTCCGAAGCAGGTCAGATGGAAAATCATTGTGCATGGTTTGAGGAAAAGTATGGTGATGCCGAGGTTTGTCGAATTTTTATTGCTCCAACGAATGTGCTCGATCATAAGGCCAACTTAACACATAAGATTGTGGTTATGACACCGAAATTGTTGGGTGAGTTTAAAGCTCATATTGACAAGTATTTGATGGAGTTTAAGGATTATTCTATGAGTGATATAGATAAGGAACTTATACAAGAGGCATTGGAAACCCATTTCCTGACGATTGACAATATAAAGAAAGATTATGTTATGAAGGTTGTCAAAGAGAAAAAGTAATAAAATTAAATACAATGAAATATTTGAACATCATATTGAGTATAATGGCAACAATTCTTAGTATCATTGCTATTTGTGTTTCGTTGCCAACAACCGAGATATCTTTTGATTACCTTGGTTGCCTTATAGGCATCTTAGGTGTCTTAGTGACTGTTCTTATAGGTTGGAATATTTATGCTGTTATAGATTTCAGGCAGGAGAAGCAACGTTTAGTACAATACTTTGAAGAACAAAAAAACGATATACGTTTGTTAGGTTCTGATTTGAAAACTACTTTTTTAAGCCAGGTGAATAATGAAGCATTGATGGAGAAGAGTATTGCTGATATTTATTCTCAAATGATGGGACTCAATAAAACTATACCATTATCGTTTTATTATTTGTTCCATATTGTCGGTGCTATACGATCAGCTTCTCAAGCAGAAAACTATACAGCTTGTAATTTATGGTTAAAAGAAATTCGGCAAGTATTAGTATCTCCAGAATTAGTAAGTGTTCCTTCTTTTGGAAAGAAGCAGATGATACAGGAATTGCTGCTAATAAAAAATACAGAACAAATCGTTGGCTTGAATGAAGTGATAGAACTCATTATGCATTTGAAAGAAATGTCAGATTCTTCATTTTAGAATAAATGGAGTTTTGAACAATGATGCATTGAGTGCAAACACTTGTAATTTAGTTCAAGCGAAAGTTATAATAAGTTAGCTGAGCCCTAATCATCATATCTTTGTGATCAATTGGAGGATGCGAGTAGAGTAGCAGATTGTTTGGAGGAAATCTTTAAGCAATTAAGGTCCTATCACAATGATGGACTATAATCACGCGGCCCCATCCCGCACAACCGTTTTAGCAAGTATTCACCCCTGCGGGTTCATCCCCGCTAAAACAACCCTGTCGAGGGCTCTGGTGCCCCGCCAACCTTATAGCGAAGCGGTTAAGAGCGACGTTTCTGTCCCCTACAAGGGGAACCGAAGGGGTCGTAAAGACTATTGAAGAAGACCGAGATGAGAGGTGGAGCCTTCCTTAACGGTAAGGAAGGACGGGTAGGTCTTCGAACAAACATCATGACTTAAACATAATCATGGCTACGATATGAATAACTTTAAAGGTATAAAAGTGGCAGTAGTCTAATCGGTTTTGAAACCCGGTGAGAAACCACATATAAAAGAAATTTAAATAAAGAAGAATATAAATTCCTGCTTATGGATAATAATTTAATAACAGTAACATCGCCACTTCTTCCAAATCTTGACGATTTTACTGCAGAGTTGAAGAAGATTTGGGATAGTAAGTGGATTACCAATAATGGAAGCTTCCACAAGGAGTTGGAAAAGGCATTGGCAGAATATCTCAAAGTGCCATACGTGAGCCTGTTCACCAATGGCACCCTGCCACTGATGACGGCATTGCAAGCCCTCCGCATTACAGGCGAAGTCATTACAACCCCTTATAGCTTCGTGGCAACAACCCATAGTATCTGGTGGAACGGATGCAAGCCGGTCTTTGTAGATATTGATCCTGCAACAGGCGATATGGATCCTAACAAGATTGAGGCGGCCATCACACCACGTACCACCGCCATTATGCCAGTTCATGTCTATGGCAAACCATGCGATACCAAGGCAATCCAGGACATCGCAGACAAGTATGGTCTGAAAGTTATTTATGATGCAGCTCATGCCTTTGGAGTAGAAGTGAATGGTGAAGGACTTTTGAACGCAGGCGATATGAGTACGCTCAGCTTCCATGCCACAAAGGTATATAACACCATTGAGGGTGGAGCACTTGTGATGCACGATGAAAAGACCAAGAAGCGTATCGACTATCTGAAGAACTTCGGTATCGCAGATGAGGTAACAGTAGTAGGTCCAGGTATCAACAGCAAGATGGATGAAATCAGAAGCGCATACGGCTTGCTCAATTTGAAGCAGGTAGATGCTGCTATAGAGGCTCGCCATCAGGTAGCCATCAAGTATCGTGAGGCATTGCGTCCAGTAGAGGGCATCAGCTTCTTCGATGATATGCCTGGCGTGAAGCACAATTACAGCTACTTCCCAATCTTCATTGATGCAGAGAAGTACGGCATGAGTCGTGACGAACTTTATTTCAAGATGAAGGCAGCCAATGTCCTTGGCCGTCGTTATTTCTATCCATTGATCAGTGAGTTCTCTACCTATCGTGGTTTAGAGAGTGCTGATCCAACAAATTTGCCGAACGCTCATAAGATGGCAGATAGTGTAATCTGCTTGCCTATGCATCATGCATTGAGTGATGAGGATATTCAGAGAACATTGGATTGTATCTTAAAATAAATAGAAACAATGTCACAAAAGAAAATACTCTTGTTGGGTGGTTCTGCCCAACAAGTCATTGCCATTAAGACAGCTAAAGAACTTGGCTATTATACAGTCTTGTGTGATTATCTGTCTGATAATCCTGGCCAGTATGTAGCTGATAAATATTATAATGCCAGTACTACAGATGTTGAGGCTGTTTATCAAATAGCTAAAGATGAAAAGGTAGATGGTATCCTTGCTTATGCTTCAGATCCAGCTGCACTTCCAGCAGCAATTGTTGCAGAGCGTTTAGGTCTTCCTACTAATCCAGCCAAGAGCGTAGAGGTTTTAGGATTGAAATATCCTTGGCGTCAGTTCTTGCAGAGCCATGGTTTTGCTTGTCCTAAGGTTTATTCTTTTCATCCTGAAACATCATTGGATGAAATCAAGGAAAATGCGAAGGATTTTACTTTTCCTGTAGTAGTTAAGCCTACAGATTCTTCAGGTAGCAAAGGTGTAACCATGTTGGAAAACTGGGAAGCCTTGGATAAGGCGATTGCTTGGGCTGATTCCTATTCAAGAAATAAGGTTTTGCTTGTAGAGGAATATATACAGAGAGGTTTTCCTTCGGTTATTGGAGGAGACATCTTTGTCTGGGATGGAAAGGTTGTTCTCTATGGAGAGATGGAGTGCTTCAGAGATACCCAGAAAAGTCCATTAATCCCCATAGGGAAAAAAAAACCTTTATGCGCCTCAGAAAAGCAGAAGGCAAACATTTACAGCGAATTACAGCGAATTGTAACTGCACTTGATATTAAATTTGGAGAGTTAAATATCGAGATTATTCTTGATAAGAATGATAACGTTCATTTTTTGGAGTTAGGTCCTCGTGCTGGTGGTAATATGATTCCGATTCAGTTGAGTGATGCATACGGTATTGATTTAGTGAAGGCTAATGTTCAAGCAGCGATGGGAGAAAAGCCAGAATTCTTGGATCAGCCAGTAAAATCTTTGCCTGGTTGCTATATGCACTATGTACTCCATAGTTACGAAGCAGGAACTTTCAAGGGTATTGAAATCGATGAAAGTATTGCCAAGAATGTTTATCGTCAGGTAATCTATAAAAAAGAAGGTGATCCTGTAGAAGTATTCGATGGTGCAGGAAAAGCATTAGGAATTATCTTCCTTCACTTCGATACAGTTGAGCAGATGGAGGATTTCTGCAAGAACTACAATTCATTAATTAAAGTAGTACTTAAATGAACGAAAAAACAATAACTCCTATAGGAGGTTATTTCGAATTAGAACTTCCTCACTTTCCTGAAATTCATTCAGAAGCAATTGCTTTGAATAGTGGTCGTTTCTGCTTGGAATATATTTTGAGGTGCAGGAATTATAAGAAGGTATATGTTCCTTATTTTACTTGTGATTCTGCTATAGAGCCAATTGTTAAGCTTGGAATTTTATATGAGTTTTATCATATAGATAAAAACTATCGTATAGTTGAAGATATCAACCTGCTGGAAAATGAAGCACTGCTGTACACCAATTATTGGGGATTGCATGATGACTATTGTTGGAAACTTGTAAGCAAGTATAAAAAACAATTGATTCTTGATTATACTCAGGCTTTTTTCTCCAGACCGATAGATGGGATAGATACTTTCTATAGTTGCAGAAAGTTCTTTGGTGTTCCTGATGGTGGTTATCTTTATACAGATGCAATTGCTGATTTCCAATTGGAGCAAGATGAATCATATACCCGTATGGATTCTTTGGTGAAACGTATAGACTTATCACCTGAGGCAGGTTATGATGATTTCCATAGAACGAGTAAGGAATTCCATCATATGCCAATTCGTCGTATGTCAAACTTTACCAAGCGAATGATGCAAGGAATTGATTATGGTAGTGTTGCTCAACGCCGTTTGGATAATTATAATGTTTTGTGTAAACATTTAGGTGGCAGACAACTCAATTATGGTGAAGTTCCTATGATATTCCCATTTGAGTCAGAGCAAGGTCAGAAGCTTCGCACAACGTTGATTGCAAATAAGGTTTTTGTTGCAAAATATTGGCCAAATGTAGATGAATGGGCTGGTGAGGATGCTTTAGAAACTTGGATGGCAAATCACATTCTTCCTTTACCTATAGATCAAAGATATGGAAAGGAAGATATGGAAAGAATAATACAAATTTTAAAAATATGAACGTAACAATTAGACCATTGGTAGAAGAGGATGCATATACATCTGTTAAGTGGCGTAATGATCCAGAAGTGTTTAAGTTTACAGGTAATACATATAAACACGAAATCACAATAGATAATGAATTGGAATGGATTCGTAAAGTCATAGCTAATACTAATGACTACCGTTGTGCAATATTGGTAGATGAAGTTTATGTTGGTAATATTTACTTAACTGATATTCAGGAAGGTAAAGCTCATTATCATATTTTTATTGGTAACAAAAACTATTGGGGAAAGGGTGTTGCAAAAAAGGCATCTTTGCTTATATTGGATTATGCTGTAAAAGTCTTAAAATTGAAAGAAATCTTTCTACGTGTGAGAAAAGAGAATACGAGCGCCTATAATCTGTATCTTCGTTTAGGGTTTAAAGATGTTATGGTAGATGGCGATTGGATTTTAATGAGATTATCCTACTTATAATTATTAATTGTTGGATAGATATTAAATTCATGTATATTATGCCTAGGTTTATAGAATTACATACGTATAATAACAATCCTGTTTATATAAATTTGGATGCAGTTGCCTATATTAAAGAGGACTATCAAGGAGTAATGGTATACTTTAATACTATGCAGATTTCTTCTAAAGAAAAAGGTGGAATGCTCAATAAAATAGAAACTTCTTTGAAGAGGATTTTGGTTACAGAAAGCTACTCTAAGGTAAAATCATTAATTGAAGAATAAAAAGATGGAAGATATTAAAATACCTATAGATAAGCAATTGGAGGAGTTTGGAAATCATATTCTTGCGAATCCAAGAACTTTCTTATCTTCTAAGTTTGGAGATGGAAAAAGTTATTTTCTTGATGAATTTAAGAAGAGGAATGCAGAACATTTTGTTTTTATAACTCTATATCCGGTAAATTATCAAGTTGCAAATAACGAGGATATTTTCAATCTGATAAAAAGGGATGTTCTGTTTCAACTTATCGTTCAAGGCTTTTTTGAAGATTCTAGTATCCAAATTAGTGATGAGTTGGCTTTATGGGGCTTCATTCAGAATAAATACAAATCATTTCTTTTAGAGTTGTTGCCTTACATGGCTTCTGTAGCTTTGCCTGCAGAATATGTTCCTGTAGTAACTGCTGCGCTAAAGGGAAAAGAAGTGTTTAAATCCCTAAAGCTTCAATTTGATGATTATAAGAAGCAGTTGATTGAAAAAGAAGATATTCTTTGTAAATTCTTAGATGTAGCAGAATCTAACTCTGTTTATGAAGAGGATCTGGTGACTTCTTTAATAAAACAGGCTATACAAAAATTTAAGGAGAAAGCTCTATGGGCGAACAAAGGAAAACAAGTTGTATTGATTGTGGAGGATTTGGACAGATTAGATCCTGCTCATTTATTTAGGATTCTCAACATTTTCTCCGCTCATATCGATTACTGTTATAAACTTATGAATAAGCCTAATGAAACTTTGGTTGGGAATAAGTTTGGTTTTGACAATGTTGTTTTTGTTGCTGATTTTTCTAATATACGCAAGATTTTTAAACATTTCTATGGTGAGCAAACAGACTTCAATGGATATATAGGAAAGTTTCTTTCTAGTGCTCCTTACAATTACTCTATTCGTGAAATACGAAAGAATTTTATTTATGACTACTTAGAGAGAAAAATTACCTGTCCTCGAAAACTTATAGAGGCGATGGTTACAGAAGAGATGCTGGAAAGCAAAACTATTAGAGAATGCATTCAAGCATTTGATATATCATCTCAAGTGGTGAATGTTCCGAAGTATAAAGCGAAGGAGCAGGAGGTAGAGTTAAATATTACAATCTTAAAGTTATTATCTATTATGCGCCGTCTGAAGATAGAAGATGACGAGATAATAAAAATAGGATCCAGCCTATTTTATGTAGACGCAAGTGATTTTTTCAGATATGTAGTTCCAATTATGTTGTTGTTGGATGATAATTCTGAAGATTTGACAGCCTCTATTTATGTCAAGGGTGAAGGTTCTCGCATGGAGTTGAATAAAGTAACAGTCGACCCAAATTCTGGTATGGTGTGGTAATCCTGATGTTTTTCTTTTGGGTGAAACTCATGAAGTAACTGATTTTAGATTATTATTTAGCTCTATGTTAGAATATATTGTAAAATAAAGGAAGCTAGCATAAGTTGTGTGCTTTTCAATACATAAAAATTGAATGACAGACTGCGTAAGCAGCAATAGTTTTTGATATGCGACAATAATTATTAAACTAAAGTTTCGCAAGTGAATAAATATCAACTTGCTTGTTTATAAATATACATATTACGTAGCGTATGGGCAATAGGATTACTTTCGATGAAATCTGCCAGCAACTCTGTAGCATCTATAGAGTAACGCTCTGCTGCTTCCAGAACGAAGTCCAAAATGATAGCCCATATCTTGTCCGTTACGGACAACTCGAGAGTGTCATTGGTAACCTCAGCAAAGAGGCCGCCGATGGTTTCATACGCTTCAAATCTCTTCACTGTACACAAAATGTTATACTGCATCATTGTCAAAGTGAAGCTAGCAATTTGAGCGGCAAAATGTACAGACTGGCATTTGCCAAAGTTCAGCAAGGTCTAACAATCCTTGTATGCAACTTCGGTAGCCCATCGTCTGGCATAAATACGATACGCTTCAAGGAAGCTAAGAGAAAGGTCTGTGGTCAACAAAGGAAAAAGCTATGCTACTGTAAAAAGGTATATAATCATTCTAAAGGATGCAGGTCTTATAGAGTATCGTGGGTCTTTGAAAACTGGGGGATGGTTCTTGGTGAGCTAATAAAATGAACTAATAAATGAGCTAATAAAATGGATAAGAATATAGATAATAATCGACCATTAATGGTTTCAATTCGTTGCACTGTATATAACCACGAGCCATATATTCGTAAGTGTTTGGAAGGCTTCGTGATGCAGAAGACGAATTTCAGATTTGAAGCAATCGTGCATGACGATGCTTCAACAGACGGAAGTGCTGCAATCATAAAGGAGTATGCAGAAAAATACCCAGATATCATAAAGCCGATATTGGAAACAGAAAACCAATACTCAAAGCAAGATGGATCTCTTGGTAGAATAATGGATGATAGTTGTCATGGTAAGTATATCGCTTTTTGTGAAGGTGATGATTATTGGACAGACCCGTTGAAACTTCAGAAACAGATTGATTTCTTAGAGTCTCATTCCGATTATTCTCTTTGTTTTCACAATGCTGTTATACATTGGGAAGATGGCCGTACAAAAGACTCTGTCTTTAGTAATGTAGAAGACAGAGAATATTCTGCTGTTGAAATCTTCGAAAAGTGGACTATTCCAACGGCATCCGTGGTTATAAGATACAATAACGACTATAAGGAATGGCGCAGTAGGGCAGGGCAGAACAAGAAATTCTGCTATGGAGACATTATTTGCTTCTTGTCAGCTTCGAAGTGCGGCAAATTGTATGGAATGTCAGACATTATGAGCGTTTATAGAAAGCAAGAAGGAGGAGCTGTCTATACATATAACGTCAAACGTCAGATAAGACAGGCTTATCATAGTTTGGAGATATACAAAGTCTTTGGAAAAGAATTGAAGAAGATATCGTGTTCTATATTTTCTAAGAATGCGCTTGAAGCTTTTTGGAATTCCAAGGGACAAGGTAAGATAGAGTATGGATTGTTATTCGACTTGATTATCCATACACCTACAGCCACATTTAAATCTATAGTAAAAAAGTGTATGTCAAAATTTAAATTTTAATATGTCAGAAATAAGAGTAAATAACCGAGCTTCTAACATTGAATTGTATAGAATTATAGTAATGTTCATGATATTATGTGGGCATTATGTTTTCAACTCAGACCTGCTTTCAGTTTTTTGGGGTAGTTTTTCAACATACTCTCTTTTCTATTCCATTTTTGGAATGTGGGGCAAAGTGGGTATCAATTGTTTTGTGTTGATAAGTGGCTATTTTATGTGTACTTCGAAGATTACTTTACGTAAGTTTTTGAAGTTGTATATAGAAGTCTTTTTTTATAAAGTACTATTGTATCTAATATTTGTAGCAACTGGTAAAGTCACATTTGATTTAAGTACGTTCTTATTAAACATTACTCCTTTTTGGAGAATTGAGAGTGATAGTTTTGTTTCGGCATATCTTGTTTGGTGGATGTTCATTCCTTTTCTGAATATATTGGTTAAAGGAATGAATAGCAAGCAACACTTCTTACTGATAATGATGAGTGTTGTTGCTTTTTCAATATATCCATTATTGCCATTTGCCCATATTGATGTGAACCCGTTGTGTTGGTTTTCAACACTTTATATGGTTGCATCATATTTGAGACTATATCCCAATGAAGTGCCCAAGTATGGCAGTGCAAAATTTTGGGGCGGCTTGTCTATGTTATTTGTCGTATTGTCTGTTGTTGGTATGGCTTTAACTTTATGGTTGAATGTTAAGTTTGGTTGGAAAAATAGTCCATACTGGTTGGTTATGGATTCGAATGCGCCATTGGCATTGCTGCTCGGTGTATCCTCGTTTTTGTTCTTTAAGAACATACAATTGAAACATTCTTCGTTTATAAATGCTGTAGCTTCTACAACATTTGGCGTTTTGTTGATACATGCAAATACATTTGTAAGGCCATGGTTATGGAATGAAACCATAGACTGTGCGGGACATTGTGACAAGTTCTGGTATGCTATTATCGCGTGTGTTTTAGTGTTTTCAATCTGTAGTTTCATCGATTGGATAAGAATAAATACTATAGAAAAGTATGTGTTTGGTTATATTGATAGAATAAAAAATGGCATCAGATCTTAAGAAACGAACCAAGAAAGGACTTTATTGGAAATTTGCCGATCAGTTCTCCAGCTATGGAATGCAGTTTATTGTTGGCATTTTCATGGCTCGAATGTTGTCTCCGGACGACTATGGTATAACAGCGCTTCCTGCCGTATTTATGATGGTGGGCGGTATCTTTGCAAGTGCCGGATTCGGTCAAGCTATGGTAAGGAAGCCGGAATTGACAGAAAAGGATCTTGCAACCGCTTTTTATTATAGCCTCAGTGTTGGTGTCGTTATTTATATCTTGCTTTTTATGGCAAGTCCTTGGATTGCAGATTTCTATAACGTTCCGGTTCTGACTCCGTTGATTCGTGTAACAGCATTAAGCTTTATCTATGGTCCTTTAGGAACTCCTCAGCAGATTATTTTACAACGAAGACTTGACTTCAAGACTCCAACAGCCATAGCTGTTGTTACGAGAATAATATCTGGAGTTATAGGTATTTATATGGCATACCATGGTTATGGAGTTTGGGCGTTGACCATTTCTGCTCTTGTTTCAGGACTCTCAGGCCAATTGATAGTCATGTACTTTGTAAGATGGTATCCTAAAACAGGATGGTCTAAAGAGTCTTTTCAGTACCTTTGGGGATTCGGTAATAAATACATGGCTTCGCAAGTATTGGACACATTGTATAACAATCTGACTCCTATCATTATCGGTAAATTCTTCTCCACGGCAGACCTTGGTATGTACAATCGTGCCCAGGGATATGCAAGTATGCCTTCACAGAATGTTCATGGAGTAATTTCGAGTGTAACCTATCCTGTGCTTTCCAAAATTCAAGGTGACGATGAAAGATTGGGAAAGGCATACATCAAGATGTTGAAGGTTACGGCCTATGTGGTGTTTCCTATGATGATTGGATTGGCAGCCCTTGCCAAACCGCTTATTGTGGTCATGATTACAGCCAAATGGTTGCCATGTGTCATTATGCTTCAGTTGTTGTGCTTTAGTATGATGTGGTGGCCGATACATGCCATAAACCTGAACCTCTTATTGATAAAAGGTAGAAGCGACTTGTTCCTACGTTTGGAGATAATCAAGAAAGTTTGGGGATTGTTTATCATGGCTGTGTCACTGCCTTTCGGTGTTGTTGCCTTTTGTGCAGCAGGCATCTTTTCTGGTTTGGTCAGCCTGTTTATCAATACCTATTACACAGGTAAGTTAATTAATTGTGGCTTTTGGGAGCAGATTAAATTCCTAACCCCAACGTTATGTCTTTCTGGCTGTATCTTTGTAGCTTGTTATTTGCTGACATTAGTTTGTCCTTCTTATGTGTTGCAAATAGTTATAGGTATTCCTATGAGTGTTTTGATTTATATTGTTGGATCAGTCTTGTTTAAGTTTGAGGAACTTAATGAGATAAAGTATTTATTAAGCAAAAAATAATTATGAATTCAGAAGTAAATGTAGCGCCTGCGCTTAGAAGTAGAGACCGTTCAATAGATATGGCAAAGGGCATATTAATTGCTATGCTGATATTTCATCACATAGTAGATGTCTGTGGTCAATCAGATGTTTCTAACGTTGTGATTTCTGCTATGCGTAGCATTCAGAAGCAGATGATTGTATGCTATTTCATGCCAGCTTTCTTTATGATTACTGGTATATGTAGTAATTTCAATAAGCCATTTGTCCCATTCGTTAAGAACCAGATAAAAAGTCTGTTGATTCCCACTGTTTCCTTTATATTGTTGTTTCATATCTATCAAGGCGATACCATTCGTCAATTAGGTGGAACAATTATGCGTTTGTTTCTCTTTGGCAAGGACTACTGGTTTTTAATTGCGCTTTTTGAAGCAAAGTTACTTTATTGGTTCCTTAATAAATATGTAAATAACAGTAAAGGAATTATTGTTATATTGTTAGCTCTAAGCTTTATAGGTTCATTATTAAACACATTTGACATCTCGCAAAACTTCTTTATGCATCGTCATGTGTTCGATTTGACATTGTATTTGGGGGTTGGTCATTTGGCAAAGTCTTATTACAAAAAACAGAAAGTTTCAGTTTCTTGTCTTATAGTTTTCGTTGCCGTTCTGTCTGTCTATACAATAGCTGATATTAAGATACCTTACGTGACTTATATTTTTGCTGCACCAGCCCCTCATTGGGTGTCGCATGTGCTTCTTTCGATATCTGGCAGTTATTTGGTTCTGTGGCTAAGTCGAAGTATCAAAGTTGATGCATTGATAGAATATATGGGTAAAAACAGCTTGGCTATATTCTTAATGCAATGGTATACATTGTTCATGTTTGTTGGTATGGCTTCAGCAACCTTGCAATCATGTACATGGTATGAATCTGTAGCTGTTATAGTTTCTATCTTCGTAAGCACTATAGCCATCGGTTTATTGGTAGCTTATATATGCGAGCATTCTATTTTCAAATATCTAATGGGCAAGTTCTGATGATACATGTATCTATTATTGTACCCGTGTACAATGCCTCAAACTTTATCGCCACATGTATAGATTCTGTTTCAAGACAAACAGCAAACGGTGGTGTAGAATGTCTTTTTATTGACGATTGTAGCAGCGATAATTCTACAGAACTCATAAGCGATTACATACAAAGTTACAAGGGTGATATAGAATTTAGGTTGCTAAAGCAAACAAAAAATCAAGGTCCGTCTGCTGCAAGGAATAGAGGAATAATAGAAGCGAAAGGCGACTATTTGTTCTTCCTTGATAGTGACGACGAGTTAAGTTCTGACTGCATATCCAAACTTGTCAATCTTGCAGACAAATACAACGCCGACTATGTACAAGGCACGTACTTCTCGGATGCGAACTATCACATGCCATACTATTCTGAAACAGATAATGCTTCAAAATATTGCGGAACAAGAGCGTGGTTGCCAGAATTCAGTGATGATAGAAAGTTTATCAAGAAGACTTTGCTGAATTTCAATATTATTCCATTTACCCCTCATAACAGGCTGGTAAAACGACAATTGTTGTTAGACAACAATCTGTTGTTCAATGAAAGAATCTGCGTAAGAGAAGATTTCTATTGGATGTTCTTCATAGCAAAAGTTGTAACTCGTTTAGCCGTTTGCAAAGATGAAACTTATATCAGAGGTTACAATGAAGGTTCCTTGACGCACGACGTAAAAATAGATCGTGAGATTTTAGGATCGAGAACACTTATAGAAGATTTCTCTAAAAATATAGATTCTTTCATGATGGGTAGTCAGAAAGAGCTGCTTCTTGAGACATTGATAATGACCCTGAATCAAAAGTTTTATAGTGACGTAAAAGACCGACAATATCTTATTCGTAAGGTGTGTAACGTAAACTCTGTTATAGAGTCGGTTATATTACGTATCTATCTATGTTTGCCGAATGGATCATTGAAGAATAAAATGCTTCATTTATTAACAAGATTGTATAAGATAAAAGACAGATAAAATGGACGAAAGACCGTTGTTTTCAATTATTGTACCCGTATACAACGCCATAGCGTTTGTTGGAGATACAATACACAACCTGTTGCGTCAAGATGTCAATAAAGAGATCCTTCTTATCAATGACGGATCTACAGACGATTCTTTACAGCTAATCAAGCAATACGAAAGAAAATATGATTGCTTAAAGGTAGTTGATAAAAAGAATGGAGGGGTGTCAAGTGCACGTAACGTCGGTTTAAATGTAGCCAAAGGTGATTATGTAATATTTGTTGATAGCGACGACTTTATTGATGATGGATTGTTGGAGCGCTGCGAAAAAATCCTTCAGAGAAAGAGTACGGATGCGGTTATCTTCTCTTATAAATATGTATACCCGAAGTTGTCTCGTAAAGACATTTGCTTCCATTACAAATCTTCCGATTACTATTCTTTAAAAGAATGGTTAAATGATTTTTATCAGTTGTGGTCTTGTCACATACTCCCATGTATAGGTACAAAAGTCTATCGGAAGTCTGTAATCGACCAGTATAATATTCGTTTTAATGAATCGATTAGCTATCTTGAAGATATCAGCTTTGCATTAGAGTATTTGTCTCATATTTCAAATATTTATTATCTTGACGAACCAGCCTATCATTACCGTATTATTAATGAGAATTCTTTAATAACAAAGTATAGGCCAAAGTATATTAAGTCGGTGTTGTTTATGCATACCAACTTAGAATGTCTTTTCACTAATGTTTATGGCAAAAATCTTGATACTATAAAAGATTACTATCGTGTCGTTGGCTCAAATCTTTTAGGATGTGTAGAAAATCTGGTTTCTCATAGAAAAGAATCTGCCGATGTGATAGATAAAGATTTTGCAGAATTGGCAAATCTGCCATATTTAGGCAAGTGTATAAGAAATGCAGGTTCAAAGGATGGATATGTAAAACTTTTTATACTTCAAAACGGTGCAAGAAGTTTTGCTAAGTGGCTATTTTCGGTAAATTATAATTTAAGAAGATTAAAATGGCAATTAAAACATATTTTAAAGCAGAGGATTTGTCCCATAATGCGATAGTCGTTGTTGGATATAATCGTATTGCTTCTATAAAACGGCTTTTAAGTTCTCTAACAATAGCTTGTTATGACGATGAAGTTCCGTTGGTTATAAGCATAGATAGAAGTGGTAATGAAGAGTTGTATGCCTACGTTGACGACTTCAGCTGGGAACATGGAAACAAGTATGTAATTATTCAAGAAGAACGCCGCGGATTAAAAGAACATATATATAGATGTGGCGATTTAAGTCAATATTTCAAATCAATCACAATCCTTGAAGATGATTTGTTCGTATCGCCATATTTCTATCAATATGTAAAACAGACCGTGGAGAAGTATGGAGACAACCCCAATGTAGCAGGAATATCTCTGTATCGTAATGAATTCAATGGGTTCAATAGCTTGCCCTTGTTTTTCTTAAACATAGGACATGATGTTTTTGCATATCAGTCAACTTCTACTTGGGGAGAGACTTTCACTTATGATATGTGGAAACCGTTTAGAAAATGGTTGGAGCAATGGAATGGTGATTTCTCGAATGTTGATATGTACCAGACTATCAAGAATTGGGATAAAGCTTGGTCAAAATACTTTGAGGCCTATTTGATTCTCGAAAATAAGTATTTTATATATCCATATTTGTCGGTTTCAACAAACAACAATGATGCAGGCACACATGTTACGTCTGTTGACATAAACAACACTTACCAGGCAGAGTTGTTATATGGAGAAAGAAAATTTATTTTACCAGAATTTGAAGATCTTGTAAAATATGACACTTATGCCCAATGCGAACTCCTTAAAGAACATATTGGATTAGATAGTATTGCTATTGATCTTAATGGTAATCGAGAGAACGTTGCACAATTCCGTTATTTACTGACAATTAAGCTACAAAATTACAAAATTGTAAAGAGCTATGGACTTAGGTTACGTCCTATGGAATTGAATGTGTTGCTTGATATTCCTGGACAGGAAATATATCTATATGACACAAGTTTTAGTGCAACGAATAAGCACTCTCACTCAGTAAAACGTATGTTAGCGGATTATTATTTACGTGAATACTCTTCTAAATTGGTATATAATAAAGCATTTCATTTTATAATTAAATATATGAAGTCATGGTTACAAAAGTGTTGGAGAAAATTGAACAAGTTTATGTGAAGATAAACAGCTTGTTTACAGAGCATGGTAAAATACTAATGTTTCATCATGTCTCTGATGAGTTTGTTGATACAATAGATTGTTGCAAGTGTAAGGTTAACAGATTTAAGGAAATCGTTGAGCAAGTTGGTAAGTCTTATGAGTTCATATCTATAGATAACATCTACAATAGAACAGGCAATAAAAAATATGCAGTTATAACATTTGACGATGGTTGTATGGATGCTTACCAAAATGCTTTTCCTTATTTATTAGAGCATAACATACCGTTTACGGTTTATGTTGTTAGCGATTTTGTAGATAAAGACGGCTACCTTGGAGTTGATGAACTTAAACATTTAGCAAAAAATCCTTTAGTAACAATTGGTTATCATACAAAATCTCATCCTCAGTTAATACGAGTAAGGCATTTACGTGAAGAAATGTATTCACACAAGCATGAACTCGAAGAGATAATCGGGAAAAAAATTGATCATTTCGCATTTCCATACGGAAAACTATATGCTGTTGGCATCAAATCTGTCTTCTTAGGTAAACAATTAGGTTATAAGACCGTTGTTTCTACTTTTGATACATATTTGTCACGCTTCTCTTTACTCTTTAAGTTTTTTTTACCAAGAACTGTAATCATGTAATTATAAGATGTTTAAACTTATATTCTGTAAACTCCTCAACCTCCCCACAACTCTTCGCGTCAAGTTGTACCCTCGTATCAATCGCATGATATTAAAGGCGCATGGCGTTGTGTTCGGCCAGAATCTCCAAATCCCCGGCAAAGTGTCATGGCTAATTGGGGGGGCAAGGATTTCAATAGGAGATAACTTTTACTTCTCCTCTGGTGATGCGGTGAACCCGATGACGAGCAATCTGCAGGGTGCTGTGTACGTAGAGCCGGGTGCAGAGCTTACTATTGGCAATAATGTTGGTATGAGTAGCACACGTATGTGGATACATGATAGTGTCACCATTGGTGACAATGTGAAGGTTGGAGCATGTGTGCTGATTACTGATACTGATGCGCATCCTTTGGATTATTTGGCTCGTCGTACATCTAATGAGGGAACAAAGTCTGCTCCGATTGTTATAGAGGATGATGTTTGGGTAGGTGCTCACAGCATCATCCTCAAAGGTGTTACGATTGGAGAAAGAAGCATCATCGGTGCTGGTAGTGTAGTGACAAAGAGTATTCCTGCCGATTGCGTGGCAGCAGGAAATCCTTGTAAGATTATAAGAAAAATCGAAACTATAAAAAATGAATAAAAGTTTTTTTTATATAGATACTTTATCAGGTTTACTGATTTGCTACATGATGTTGAATCACATACGCATTGGATAATATTGAATATTTGTTCGTTGGTAATGATAAATGGTTTTCATTGTCAAAACCTTTGGGTTTTTGTAGTGATGGCAATGTCATGTCTTATCATTCTAACATTAATTATTAAACTTAAAAATTAGAAATTATATGAAACCAAAAATTTTAGCGTTATACCTCCCTCAGTTTCATCCGTTTCCTGAAAATGACGAGTGGTGGGGCAAGGGATTTACAGAGTGGACAAATGTAGGTAAGGCAAAGCCTTTATTCCGAGGACACGATGAACCTCGTGTACCAACAGAGTTGGGCTATTACGACCTGCGTTTACCTATTATTCGTGAGCAGCAGGCCCAGATGGCTCGTGAAGCTGGCGTAACGGCCTTTTGCTATTGGCATTATTGGTTTGGCAATGGCAGAAGACTGTTGGCTGATGTTTTTCATGAAGTATTGGAATCTGGTAAACCTGACTTTCCGTTCTGCTTAGCTTGGGCAAACCATACATGGAGAGCTGTCGGTTGTACAACCGGTTGCGATTCAAAAGCAATATTGATGGAGCAGACTTATCCTGGCATTGAGGACGCTAAGGCGCATTTTGAATTGCTCTTGAAGGCTTTCCGTGACGAGCGATATGTCAAGGTAGATGGTAAACCTTATCTCTTTATTTTTGATCCAGTTGCTCTTCCGCAGGAGTATGTAGATTGTTTTAAGAAAATGAGTGTTGAGGCAGGTTACCCTGGAATCTATCTCGTTGCTAATGTAAATGAGAATGGTATCAAAAAGGAGGTGATGCTTCAGAAAGGATATGACGCTGTTTGTTATTGTGACATATTGGGTCATGCTCAGCAAAACAGAAATACATTTAAGCATAAAGTATTTAAGCACTTGCAGGGTATCCTATTGAATCGTCCAACTCATGTTTATGATTATAGTAAGCACTATAAGAAGCTTATCGGAGAGATAGATAAGGATGAAAATGTGATACCGCAGATTGTTCCTCAATGGGATCATTCTCCTCGTGGAGGCAGAAAAACTAATATTTATATCAATTCTACTCCTGAATATTTTGCCAAGCATGTTCGTATGGCAATGGAAGCTATCAAGGGAAAGAAAGAAGAACATCAGATTTTGATGTTGAAATCCTGGAACGAGTGGGCAGAGGGTAACTATATGGAGCCAGATATGACGCATGGCAGAGGATATATTAATGCTTTACGTCAAGTTGTAGATGAATACAAGAAAAGATGAAGGCTCGTATAGAATATCTTGATGGTGTTGCCGGGGTGCTAATATGCTATATGATGTTGAATCATATAGTATTGAGAGCAAACATTGGTATCTCTGTGGATAATGTTTGGTTGGAACCATTGCAGTTTTTTATGTTTTGGTTCTTTTATAAGTCTGGCATGTTTTATAAGCCAAAGCCGATCAAGCAATTGTTAGTTTCGGGGGGGGCATAAATTACTTCTTCCGTGGTTAGTCTTTGGAGTAGCAGGACATCTTATCAATTGCGTTAACTTGCTGACAGATGGAGATTACAATTGGAAACATTATCTTTTAACTCCTTTCAAAGAACTTTTGTTTACAGGTGGGTTTGAAGGAAATCGTCCTTTGTGGTTTCTCTTTACCTTGTTTTGGACTCAGTTGATATTTAATTATCTATTTCAGAAAAAGTTTTCTGCATATTGGATGGTGTTAGGTGGATTGATTTGGGCTTTAATAATGTACTTGTTAGGATATGATAGTCCTACTTACATGGTTAATATTCCTTTGGCTATAGCAGTGTATGCTTTAGGCTATTTGTGGAAAGAAAATCAATTCACCAAACGATATTTAACTATTGCATTAATAGCATATTTTTCTGTTATGATAGTATGTCCTTCCCATCTAATCTTTGCTGCAAATGTTTTAAACCCTGGAGGTGAATATGTCTTGTCACTTGTTTTTTCGATAGCAGGATGTATCCTCTTCAATAATATTTTTAAGTATATACCTCATTTTCCTGTATTACAATATATAGGTAGGCATTCTATGGTGTATTACATATCTCATTGGTTGATGCTAACGTTATGCTTGATAATATTTGGAAAACTTTGGCACTCAAACTTTTGGCTTGTTGTTGCTATGGGGGTATCATGCCTGTTCTTTCCTCCAATATTGGAGCAAATATTGAAAGTGTTTCATTGGGAAAGAATCTTGGGTAAACAATAAAAAAGTTTTTTATGAAAAATCGTATCAATTATATAGATAGGATGAAGGGCTTCACGATACTCATTGTTGTATTGGCGCACGTATATTTGATGACCTTTGATATGGGTGATAGTCTTGTCTTTCGTTTTTGCGCCTCTTTCGAGATGCCGTTATTTATGTTTGTTTCCGGATTTGTTGCTTATCTTCCAAGCAGAGTTGGGGGGGCAATAAATAAAAAGTTAACAAGGAGGTTTGTTTCTTATATTTGTCCAGCATTCGTAGTGTCGTATGTTTTGGCTTTGTATAGCTTTCTGATTCTCGGAAATAGGGAAATAGATATTGAGGAAACATTAATCGGAGGACTTTGGTATTTGAAGGTTCTTGCTATATTTGTTTGCATTCAAGCTGTATTAGTGAAATGTAAAAATGTTATGCTTGAATGGATTATTATAGTAATAGCAGAAAGTTTGTTTCTTGTGGGTTGGAAGTTAAGCCCATTTTTGCATGAATTGTTCTGTTTGGAGCATTGTTTCTTCTTTTGTCCTTTCTTTATGATGGGATATTATTTTAGGCGATATAACCTCATGGAGGTCGTTAAATCAAAGAATTGGATGTTTACCATATCTCTCGTTGGTTTTATATGTCTGTTGAATGCTAACATAGAAATACATGTCTTGCGATTCCTTTCGGAGCGAATAGTCAGACCTACATTTGCAATCCTTGCTATTTCTTATCTGTTTGCCGTCCGCGAAGACAAAAATAGTCAGTTTGAGGCTTGGTTGAACAGAATCGGAACAAAAACGCTTGATATTTATATGTACCATTTCTTCTTCTTGTCAGGTACATTTGTAGTGATTGATTTGACGGGAATTAAAAATATTGAGATTATGAATTTTAATCCAATTATCTTTCTCTTGATTGCTTTGGTAGTAACTATAATCTTATCGTATGTCTCTATAGCAATAGGTAATTTGGTTAGAAGAAGCGATTTCTTAGGGAAAATTGTATATGGAAAATTCTTTAATTAGCGAACTATAATGTATTATTGTTTACTCATAAAAGGAAAGTTATGAAAAATATACAGACTATAATTAAGGTTGATATCAGATGGATAATATAAAGAAAAAAGCCTCGGTTTTTGACCGAGGCAAAGTTTGATTTTGTTATTTGCTTTTTTTCTCTCTTTGAGAAAGAGCACTTGCTGCTATGCTTTTTGTTCTTTTAGAAGAACGTCCGTCACGTAATGCAGCTGATGCCTTAGAAGCTACGTCTTTTGAAGTAATTTTCTTAGCCATAAACTTTCATTTTGATATTATTAACTCTGTGAACACCTTGCCAGTTCACTTTGGCTTTATACTTATAAGTTGCTTGGCACAGGAACGAGGTCCCAATATACGTAGAACTCATCTGTTCTATTGTTACAACTTCTGCAAATAGGTGTGATGTAATAATGTTTGTCTGTGGAGTTTGCTTTTATAACATGTCCGCCAACAAGATCTGTGTTGTTACAATTTTTACACCCACAAATAGACATTTTTACACCAGTTTGCTTCTCCCAATAATCTAACCAAGAATCATAACCTAAAGGGATTCTAAAGCGACTTGAACCATTTGCATTTTTTACTTTTATCATGCTAAATAAAATTAAATGATTAAATACTATTTTTGGATAGTTCCATTTGTTTTCAAAGGTGTTCAAAGAATATATGAAAACAAAAAAGTGTATTCGTAAATAACAAAATCAAAAGTTGTGCCATAGGATAAAAATGTAACTTTTGTGTCTTTTTGTCAGTTCGTATGTTGTGTGTGATATGTCGAAAAGGCAGAGAAAAACATCCTGTAGTATTTGATATATAGGGTTTGAAGAATATTGGCATATATGGGTAGATGTAGTAAATACCTTTGGCAACAAAGACAAATTATTGAGAATGAGAAAATGCAATTAGTTGTTCATGTAAAAGCTTTATCAACTGAGTTTGGGAATATCCTTCCAAAATGAAAAATAGTAAATTATTTATGGAAAATAATAAGTTAAAAGCTGTTGCTCCATATATACATCCGGGCTTTCTGAATTTCAAACTTGCTCCATTTGAGGCCTGGAAGAGATTGGGGGGAGATATAGCGAAGAGTCATTATCCTCCGAAGTGCTTACATGGAGCTGTATTTCGTTGGGAATTACCTACATTATGGAAAAGTAAGAAGGAGGCAAGGCTCAGATTTGTGGAACCTGTGTCTTTGTTCTTTGATACATTTCCTGATTATGCAAGATATGAAATTGTCCCTATGTTCTGGGATTGCTGGCCTTGCTATTTCGAGAAGACTTGTGAATGGTTGCGCAGGCATCAGGTAAAGACTGCTATCTTTTCTTCTCGGCAGACTGCTGAGAAAATGCAAGAACGTTTCTCCGAGACGAACAAGGGAAGGCAAAAAATAAATGTCATCTGGTGTCCCGAAGCAGTGGATGATTCTGTATATCAGAAAGGAAAGCTTTTAAAAGACCGCAATATTGATTTGTTGGAGTTTGGACGTTCCAATGATAAGGTATTTAAGGCAGATCAATTGAAGGCTGTTTTTGATAAAAAGAATTGTGGTTTGAATCATGTTTGTACGAAGCGGAATGGTAAGTTCATCTATACCAATGTGCAGCTATATGAGGCGATGGGGAATGCTAAAGTAACTATTGCTTTGCCACGAAGCATCACACAGCCAGAGATTGCTGGTGATATAGAAACTCTTACGCAGCGCTATTGGGAATGTATGTTCTCAAGAATGGTGATGGTGGGGCATGCTCCGCAAGAACTCATTGACTTTATCGGTTATAATCCTGTAATAGAGTTGAGTGATAAAATCTCGGCAGAAGAGCAGATTGCTGATGTGATAGAACATATTGAGGAATATCAGTTTCTTGTCGATAAAAATTATGAAACTGCAGAAAGGCTTGGAAGTTGGAATGTGAGAATAAAATGGCTGATGGGAGAATTAGAAAAAGATTATAGATTAAAGAAATAAGTATAAATTATGATACCAAAAATTATTCATTATTGCTGGTTTGGGCGTGGACCATTGCCTGAACTGGCACAGAAGTGCATTGCTTCTTGGAAGAAGTATTTGCCGGATTATGAAATTAAGGAGTGGAATGAGGACAATTTTGATGTGAATATCATTCCTTATACTGCTGAGGCATATAAAGCAAAGAAATATGCCTTTGTGAGTGATTATGCTCGATTTTGGATTCTTTATCAATATGGTGGAATCTACTTTGATACAGATGTGGAGGTGATTCGTCCGATTGATGATATAGTAGAAAGGGGAAACTTTATGGGATTTGAAACAGATCCTAAACCCCAGTTGAAGGAAGACGTGAGCAAAGCGAGCGTCGCCCCCGGCCTCGGCCTGGGGGTGAACCCCGGCCTCGGGATAATAGAAAAAATGATGCACTATTACGACGGGCAGCATTTTGTGCAAGAAGCGGTGATGAAGAATCAGATTACTGTGGTGCATATAGCAACCAAGGTGCTTCGCGATAATGGGTTGAAGAACGTGGCTGGTATTCAGGAAGTTGCAGGTTGCTACATATATCCGGCAGAATATTTCTGTCCTATAAATGTTACGACGGGTCGTATTCATGTAGAGAAGAACACTCGTACCATACACCATTATGCAGGAACATGGGTGGACAAGAAATTCTCGATGAAAGAAATTTTTAAACGATTTTTGCCGGAATTTTTAGTTTTGGCTTTAATTAATATAAAGAATAAAATCAAATGAGGGCTATTGCAAAATTTTATACTTGGTTCTGGATTATATATATTCCTGTGTGTATAGCATTCACGAATGTTGTTAATTTTGACTGGAGTGATGAAATCCTGACTGTGGCACTTTTGGGTTATGCTTTTATGAAGCAGCGGTTCCTGGTCAAAGACAAAGGAAGAACGACGGAAATTAATATTTATATAGGGTTGATGATATTCTATCTGGTTTATTCACTCTTAATACAAGTGACTACGTTCCGAGGGGTATATCTTGATCTTTTACAGCAGTTGCGACCTTATGCTGTGTTTTATCTGACATGGATGATGGCTCCTGATTTTTCTCCTAAGCAAAAGAAACGTATTAAATGGGTCATGCTGTTTTCGTTCTTCAGCTATTTAATATTATTTAAGATAAAACCTTCTGTTGTGACTCCGTATGGTGGAGAAGAGTCTGCTGCTTTAGGACAAATTGCTCTTTGCTGCGCTATGGTTTACTATCTTTTCTCTAAACAGACCAAACGAAATAGAAATATAGCTATACTCATTATGTTATTAGGCTTGGTTTCTGGTAAATCAAAGTACTTTGGTGAGTGCGTGGTGTTTATTGCCTTGGTGATATTTGTGAAAAGTAAAATCAATTTTACTTCGGTTTCTACTTTGTTGAAAGTTGCAGCTTTAGGTTGTGTCGTTATATTCTTCACGTGGACGAAGTTTAATGCTTACTATGTGGAGGGTTTTCAAGATGATGCTCAAGAAATGGCGCGTCCTCTAACTTATGAAACAGGAATGGAGATTATGTTTAAGGATTATATCCCGTTTGGAAGTGGATTAGGCTCGTTTGGTACGGCTGCTGCTGCGAAGGAATATTCTCCTTTGTATTATGATTATAAGTTGGATATGGTTTGGGGATTGACTCCTGAGAATCCAATGTTCTTGGCGGATGCGTTCTATCCCACCTTGGCAGAGTATGGTATTGTGGGATTGTTCTTCTTCCTATGGTTCTGGAAGCGACGTTTATGGGAGTGTAATAAGATTCCTAATATCGTATATTATCGAATGGCGCTGATGGCAATTTTGGCATTGGCCTTGGAAAGTACTGCTGATTCTTCTTATCTTTCGGGTAAGGGTATGGGATACTTTATGGTTCTTGCCTTGTGTCTGAATTCTGGAAGGCAACAAATGAATTGCAGCAAAAGATCTCTAAGATAGAAAAATAATGATGAACATAATCATAACTTCTCCTTCGTTGAATCCGAAGGTGAATGTAAGTGGCATTTCTTCTGTAACGCAATTTATTATCAGTAATAATCGGAAGCAAAACTACTTGCATTTTGAACTTGGTAAGAAGGATAAGGAAAAGGGGGGATGGCATCGCATTCCTGCCTTGATAAAGAAATATAGGGAGTGGAAGAATGTGCTTGCTCTGCATCCTGATGCGATTGTGCACTATAACTTCCCGCTGTCAAAAGCTTCTTTGTTGCGTGATCCATGGTTTATGAGATATGCCTGGAAGAATGGCAGAAAGATGGTGGTGCATGTGCATGGAGGTCTGTTCCTGACGGCTCCTCATATACCTGGTATTCTCATGCGTATCATGAAATGGGTGTTTGGGCAGGATTTGCCTTTCATCGTATTGAGTGATATGGAAAAGGATATCCTGACTGAGAGATTTGGGGCTAAGAAGGTCGCCGTGTTGCCTAACTGTGTGGATCTGAGTGATGCTGCTGCTTTTGAAAATGAACAACTTGTTCATGATGAATCAAAACCGCTACGTATCGGTTATCTGGGTCGTATAGAACCTAATAAGGGGATGACGGAACTCTTGGTGGCTTGCCAAAAACTGAAAAAGGAGAGGTATCCTTTTAAACTCGTTATCGCTGGCAAGGAACAAACGGAAGGGGAGTATCTTCCGCAATTTGACCAGTGGCTGGGGGACAGCTTTGAATATGCTGGTTTGGTTTCGGGTAAATCAAAGTGTGATTTCCTCAGAAGTCTGGATGCTTTCATCCTTCCTACTTACTTTGAAGGATTGCCGATGTCGCTTTTGGAAACCATGAGCTATGGTGTGACTCCTGTTGTGACTCCTGTAGGCAGTATTCCGCAAGTGGTGAAAGATGGTGTGAATGGTATGTTTATCACTGACCATGACAGCGATTCTATTGTTTCTGCCATCAAACGACTGGATGAGGACAGAAGTATTTTGAGAAAGTTGGGCGTGGCTGCCAGAGAAACTATTTTCAATCAGTTCTGTCCGGAAAAGTATGTTGAGAAATTGAATTCGATTTATCATCTTGCCAATTAGGCTCTTTATTTCATTTTAGAAATCATGAACATTTTTCAGATATTACAAAAGATAAGTCTTGTGCCTTCGTATCTGTGGGACAAGATGTGGGCTCCTGTATGGAAACGGTGCATGAAGCACTGTGGCAAGGGGGTATATATCCGTCCGATGTCTTCGGATTTCAAGGGATTGTGGAACCTCTCGGTAGGGGATGGTACTTCGATTCCTAAAGGGAGTACTATCTATTGTACGGATGCACCGTGTTCTATTGGTAAGAAGGTGCTCTTCGGTCCGAATCCTACAATCATCACCGGTGATCATCGTATTGACCTCTTGGGAAAATATATCGCGGATGTTACCGTGGAGGATAAGTTTGTGGATGGGGTGAATGTATATGACCTGCCTGTCGTCATCGAGGATGATGTGTGGTGTGGTGCGAATGTGACTATCCTGAAAGGTGTGACTATCGGTCATGGTTCGGTAGTGGCTGCTGGTGCTGTGGTCACGAAGTCCTTTCCTCCTTATAGTATCATCGGTGGTATTCCTGCCAAACTGCTCAAAATGAGATTTACGGAAGAGGAGATCAAGGAGCACGAAAGAATGTTGGATGTGAAATGACTTGGATATTGGAACATATTATCTATCCTATATTTAGTAGAATGGGGGTTGAGAGGGATTAGGGACGAGTTTCGTTATTGGGAGAAATTTGTTTAGATGATATAGACCTTCTTTGAAATGAAGGTTTGAGACCAGTAAAGAAAGGCAAAAGGAGTTTTCCTCGGGAAAAGGCTAAGATGATAATGGCGTGTATGAGAAGGCTTTCGAAAACCATCCGGTTTCAAAAGTCTTTACGCTCCCTTCGGTTCCTCTTATAGGGGTATAGCCCCTTAACCTTAAGGAAAGGTCCGCAACTCTCTTTTCAAGCCTCTCCCTTCTCAGGAAGATAAGAATTTGCCAACCGCTCTACTCTGTGCTCAAATCTCTTAACTATAAGATAGGTGGACTATCAGAGGTCATCGCCAAATTTCTTATACTGAATGGGCCATCTGAGATAAGTCGTGATTGGAGGTTTGCTCACGTGCTATACAGGAAATGTAAGTTTAGTAATAAGTGTTGATAGATGCATTGCGCTGTTAGTTGGAGATGCCATTAAGTGAAATAAAAATAAAGAAATCAACCATATAGATAAATAGAAAACTGTATGAAAGGAAAATATCGAAATGATTATCTGGCTTTTAGAAGGTTTATTCACAATGTTAGACGCAAAAAGAAAAAGCATCTTGCTCGAAGAAAAATTCACGAGAAATATCTTTTTCTTTTACGCTCCTTAGATTATAAAACATCTGTAGATAATATTTTAAAGTTAACACTATCTGAAAGTACTATCTATTTGTTCTCAAATGTAGAAAGTCCGCTTAATTTTAGTAAATTGTTTAATGTAGTTGATAATTATGGAGGTGTTATCAAGATTCCTAAAGTCTTTTCATTGATAGATAATCCAGATGAAAGTTATGAAGCAATAAAGAAACTAACTGCGTCTTTGTTGTTCCAAAAACATCATAATGTTGTTATCGATTATTCTTGTTGTGTGCGTTTTACATTAGATGCACAAGTGCTTTTGGATTTGATATTGAAAGATATTTTACGTGTATTTAATATCTGTGAGCATATCCCCAAAAATCGTTCTTTTATAAAGAATATTACGGATAAGACCAAAAAAGATAGCAATGTTAGAGCTATGCTTTTTTCTGTTGGATCTCAAGCTATTCATGCCAATAAGCATCGGGAGTACCCTCACATTATACCATATCATTTATGTATTCATAAAGCGATAAATAATTCTATAGAACAAATAGAGCAAAAAGAATTAGATACTACAGCCTTGTCTGATTATGTTGAAAAATGTCTTGAAAGGATGGGGAGAAAGTTAGACGATGATAGTATGGATGACCTTTGTACAGTAATAGGAGAAATTCTTATTAATGCAGAAGAACATTCAAGCACGCATTGTAGATATTCTATAGGATATTTTGAACAAAAGAGTATAGATGATAAGAAGGTTGGAGTCTTTCAACTGGTGATTTTAAATATGGGTAGATCTATATATGAGAAATTTCATGATTTAGATTGTCCTAATAAAGCTGTTGTCGAAAAAATGAAAGCATTGTCTAATAGATATACTGAGAAAAAATTCTGGAGTCTTAAAACTTTTGATGAAGAAACTCTTTGGACTTTATATTCTTTACAAGATGGAGTTACTTCTATATCACCTCAGGCCTATTCTCACAGAGGAAATGGATCTTTAAGGTTTATAGAGAGTTTCTTTAATTTAAAAAATATGGATAGTGAAGACAAACTTTCGAAAATGGTTTTACAATCTGGGCATACAAAAATTGTTTTTGATGGGACTTATGGTACTACAGAAAGAGTTGTAAATAACAATCGTTATCGTGTTATGACTTTTAATAAGAGTAATAACATAGAAGACGCTCCTGATACTAAGTTTGTAAAAAGAACAAATTTTTATTTTCCTGGTACATTTATTTTTGCTAATATAATTGACGATAGCGCTGTATCGGTACCAAGCGTAGCGGTGTAATCGGTACCATGCTATCACTGCAATCGGTACCGCTTGTATCG
>ERZ1107006.345-NODE-345-length-48090-cov-7.151910_pt1 | contig 48090 bp, 39 predicted proteins | sample MGYA00403696_ERZ1107006 | MGnify/ENA primary metagenome ERZ1107006 (study PRJEB35170, sample SAMEA104062441) | human gut metagenome | biome: human gut; feature: human-associated habitat; material: faeces | place: Denmark | collected 2012-08-13 ...
ATTATAGGGAAAAAGCGACGTCTTTCTTTTTCCTATAATCTGCCCCGCCTGTTTCATTCAGCCGTTACATTCGTAATAATTTGATTTTCACGACAAAAATCAAATTTTCCCGCCCTGCCGCCACGGTTTCAGTAAATGTACTTTCTTGTGTACATTGTACACGGCAACCGTTTGCCGTCTATTCTTTTGCACCGTGCAAAATACGCTTCGTATTCCAGATCGATCAGCGCGTTTCTTGCGTAATATGTATCACTACTCAGTAACTTTTAATATTCTTCTGCATCTGCGTGAATCCTCCGCTTTACTATAAAATCTGCTTCAATCTTTTTCACCCTGTATGCCTCCATTATCTAAAAATTATTGTCCGAAAAACCTTTAAATTAGTATTTTATTTTGCCGTACGTTAGTAAAATAGATTGCATAATCTTCGCATCTTTCCCTTTCAAATTTTTTGACAACCTTTGCAGCAACTCGTTTTGTTTTTCGTTTAATCTTTTTTCTACCAATAATGTCGCGCCTTCCACTACATATATCCCTCCTCTTGCGCCTTGACTTGTGTATATCGGATAAACGCGAGAAATCTCATTGATATCGGTTACAATCGTTCTTCGGCATACTCCAAACTCGGACATCAAATTCGCTATTTTTTCATATCTTCTTACGTTTAGTACCTTGATGATTGCCTTTCTCCTTTCAAGTACAGTCAATGCGTTTTCTTCCCCCTTGCTTCCTTTGTGCTTTCATTTTACATGCCAAAGGTGCAATAATCCTGCACCTTACTTTTAAATTTTTTTTATTATTTTCGAAAACGTATTTTTAAATATTACTTTTTTGCCTCCTCTATGAAATTATATAAAAATGCGCCTATCTCGCAAAATTTCAATCTGCAAAATAGACGCATTTTCGATTTTTTGATGATGTTGTTTAGCATATCTACTGTTTCCGTATCTTTCCCTCTTACTTTTTCTGCTACTCTTTTCGCTGCCGTTTACCCCGATATTTCAAGATTTCGGCTATCGCTTAATGCAAGCGATACTGCGTAAAATTTATTTTCACGCATAAAAAAATCCCCTCCTTCCAAAAAACTCGGAAAGAGAGAATTTTACATAACCGTACTGTCCCGTACTTACCTCGTTTTTTTTATTACGGGACTATACCATTTTGCTATTTTTTACCTTTTAAATTTTTATCTTATATTTTTATACAGCGGGCCGTAGGCGGCGCAGGCGCGGTAGTCCTGACCTTCTTTGTCCATTCCGAACGCGTTCCACGCGGCGGGGCGATAAATGTCTTTCTCGTCTACATTGTGCATACATACGGGTATTCTCAGCATCGAACACATCGTGATTAAATCCGCGCCGATATGTCCGTAAGAAATCGCGCCGTGGTTCGCGCCCCAGTTATTCATTACGTCGTATGCGCTCCTGAACGCGCCCTTGCCCGTTACTCTCGGCGTAAACCACGTACAAGGCCACGTATAGTCCGTTCTCTTCCACAGTTTATCCGTTACTTCGTCCGGCAATTTCACCGTCCAGCCCTCTACAATTTGCAGTACCGGCCCTAAGCCTTTAATCAAATTCAAGCGTATCATTGTAGCGGGCATTTCCGCGCGCGTTACGAAACGGCTCGAATATCCGCCGCCGCGGAAGTATCCTAAATCCGCGTAAGGCCACGTGGTGGCGTTCATCATCGTGTCAATATCTGCGTCGGTAACTTCCCACCATTTCTTCATTACGACATTGCCGTGTTTGTCCTTGACTTCGCCGCAAGCGTCCACACAGCACGCGCCCGAGTTGATAAGGTGAATAAACCCGTCCGCTTCTTTCGCTTTGCCTTCGATTTCGTAACCCGTTACACGCTTTACCGCTTCGCCCGACCAGTACGTTCTTACGTCCGCAAACATCTGCGCTCTGCCCGTTAAAAGTTTCATAAACAACATACTCGTTGCGTTTAAGGTATCGTTTTCCGTGCCTAAAATATACGGTTCTCTCGCGCCGTTCCAGTCGAACGACGAATTTAAAATGCTTTCGGGAAAATCGCAGTTCGGATAGAAGTCCGTCCATTGCCGTTGTCCCTGGAAGCCGCCGACAATCGCGTTATGCCCCACCGATTCTTCTTCGCAGCCTTTCGGCAGGTTTTTATTGCCGTTGTACAAATCCTTGATAATGCACGCCATTTTCGCCGTGAATTCCCAGTCTTTCTCTTTTTCCGCGGCGGTTTTCTGCATTTCTTTCGGGTTCTTATCGAAATCGGGCTTGCATTTTTCTTTCACCCATTTCAAGGCTTTTTGATACTCTTTTTCGTCGTAAATGCCCTTTTCCATTCGGCGGATAATTTCCACTTCGTCTACGCTCTCCACACGCATACCGAGATATTCCTCGAAAAATTCGGGCGAAATAATCGAGCCGCCGATACCCATGGTAACCGAACCGATCTGCAGATACGATTTTCCGCGCATCGTGGCAACCGCTACCGCCGCGCGCGCAAAACGCAAAATCTTTTCCTGCACGTCTTGCGGAATCGTGGTGTCGTCCGCTTCCTGCACTTCGTGTCCGTAAATGCCGAACGCGGGCAAGCCTTTCTGCGCGTGCGTTGCCAAAACCGAAGCAAGATACACCGCGCCCGGGCGTTCCGTGCCGTTGAAACCCCACACCGCTTTGATCGTGAGCGGATTCATATCCATTGTTTCCGCACCGTAGCACCAGCACGGCGTTACCGTGAGCGTGATATCCACGCCCGCTTTCTTGAATTTATCTTCACACGCCGCCGCTTCCGCTACTCTGCCGATTGTAGTGTCCGCGATGATAACTTTCGCGTGTTCGCCGCTCGAATAAAACACGTTTTCTTCGATGAGTTTTGCCGCGGATTTCGCCATATTCATCGTCTGATCTTCCAGCGATTCGCGTACTTTGATTTTGCCCCGTCTGCCGTCGATTGTAGGGCGGATTCCGATCACGGGATAACTGCCGATAAGTCTTGATTCTGCCATTGTTGTTTTCTCCATTTATTTTAAATTATTTTTTATGCTTTTCGCTACTACATTCGCAAAAATTTCGTAGCCGTCCGATAAATAATGTGTTCCGTCCTGATACCGCATTTCTGTGGGAATACCTACACTTACCGAATATAAATCATCCACTTCATAACCTTTTTCTTTTGCGATTTCATATACCGCTTCATTACGTTCTTCCACCCGCTTCATCCAAGAAGAATCCAATTGCTTATTTCCTTCTTGAAATACGACTGTAGATGTTGCTAAAATAATTTTTATATTTACCTTATTCAGCAGTTTTTCCACTTTACTTTTATATGAACGCTTCGACAGATGTTTACCGTGTAAGCCGTGATTAAAATGAATTAACGCATATTTACTATCCGTCATAAAATTATATACTACATGATTATACATCTTTGTATCGATTGCATAAGACGTTGAAATATAATCCACGTAACATATTCCCCGCAAAAACTCTCTTACTTTTTCCTGATAATTATGAGTAATAGAATCACCCACCAATAATACGCGCGGTAAATCGCTATTTAAAGTTTCGTCACACCAACTGTGTACCCATTCAAACCTTTCTTTTTTCATTTTTTATCAACTCCGATTTTGTTTTATTTTTGCATTCAAATTAATTTTACAAAATTACAAATTTTATTTTTTTATTCTACTGAACGATAGGTTATGATCTAATGTCAATATTCTATATGAATTTTCTGTTCCCTCACACATAGCGGGAAGTGTGATATAAGGGATATCATCAATCATTCTCTCGGCGCCAAGATGATAGTGCCCTTGCATAACCAGTTTAACCTTGCCGCTTTCACGTATAATTCGTCTGATTTTTTCGGAATTTTTTACAATATGATGGCTTTCGACAAATGGATCAAGATTCTCGTGAACACATATAATACAAGGCTCATCGGCTTTAGACAAAGTATCTTTCAGAAACAAAATTTGCTCATTTGTCAGATTGGAATCCGTCCATTCCACGCCTGCAACATCAAAGCGACGCCCGTCAGAACGGTAATTGGCATCTAAAAAAATAAACCTGTATCCCCCCAAAGAAATCGTATACGGCGGAATTTTTATTTCCGCTTTCTTTAAATCTTCTGCAGTCATCGCTATGTAATCGTGGTTGCCGGGTACGAGAAAAAAAGGAATGCCGTAAGAGCGTATCAAATTCATGGCTTTATAGAAATAAGCTCTTGTATCCTCGCTCGTATCATCTTCGGTATGGTCGGTAAGATCACCAAGGCAAATGCAAGCTCTCACTTTTTCAGATCTAAACGCTTCCATTGCCTCGCGTATTTTTTTAAGCGAAAGGGAAGGACGTCGCGATCCGCACAACACTTCTGCCCCACAGTAATGTACGTCTGTAAAAACTCCGATTTTCATATATTTAATCCTCTGAAATGCTATATCGTTCACATTGTGAGTACTTGCGGATTTAACCGCATTTTGCAAATATAACTTATCTTCTTTTATCTGTTATGCGCGGATATTGCTGAACAGATCAAGTCGATAATTTCGTGGCTTTTCTTTATTTTTCACTATTTATTTATCAAAAAGCTTCGCTATACGCTTCGCCGATTCCGCTAATAATTTAACGCCTTCAAAAACATCTTTTCCCTTATAATATTTTTTCATATAAGAAGTTGCCTCTAACGTTAAATACCCGTTATATCCGATTTCCTTTAAAGCATCTGCAACGGCAACAAAATCAATCTGCATTGAAAAAGGAATATTATGCAAATCGTGCAGTCGATCATTATCGTGGAGATGCAACGCTTTCAATCTCTTTCCCAAAGCCTTTATCATTTCAACCGCATTAGACCCGACACCTTGCATTTCAGCGTGTCCGATATCCAAACACGCCACAAAATACTCGTCGTTCACAGCGTCTAAATGCGCGTTAAAATCATCAGGAGTAGAACATGCGGCAAGGGTTGGAGTATTCGTTTCAAAATTCATATTCCACATATTTTCCGTTGCAATCTTTACGTTATGCTCTTTTGCAAGCGGTAAGAATTTCCTGTACATTTCCGCATTTTGTTCAGCCGAAAAATCGTTATTCGGATGTACAACGCAAATATCCGCGCCAACTTCCGCACTAAATTCAATTGCACGCTTTATATTGTCGAAATTATTCTCATAACTTGGATAAGGCGCGTGAGATTGATTGCACACAATCCCGTTATCTAGTCCAACCTGTTTCAAGTGTTTTGCATACGATAAATAACTCTTTTCAAAAAAAGGATGCGGCTTTAATAGAGGGCGACAATTTGCCCAATCCCAAGGACACATAGTTGATATAGAACAATCCCAAGCGTCAAACCCTGCTTTTGCAACATATTCAATTGCCTTTTCCTCTCCGCACAACTCTGCGATCGAGCCGATTTCTGTGGACGTTTTCATTTTTAACCTCTTAATATTTACAATTATATTTATCCATTAAAACGTGTAATTTTTCCACGTTTATCTTATCTACGTTTACGTTATCTTCGCAAGCAATCGCAGCGGCAATTCCCACAGCTTCGCCGATACAACTAACGACAGGCATAATCCGAAAAGAAGCTTGCGCGATACGGGTACTGCCGATACATCTCCCCGCAACCAATAAATTTTTACAACATACAGGTATACAAGCACGATATGGAATCGTATAATATTCGCCATATGGCATTTTCCATATCGTATCCTTTTGCCCCTTTTGTGCGTGCATATCCACATCGTACGAACAACGAGCGATAGAATCTGTGAATTTGCGAAGTTTGAATATATCTTCTTCGCAAATCGTATATTTCCCTTTAATTCTACGGCTTTCGCGAATACCGATATCATCGCTTATCGCTACAATTTCACTATTTTCAAAGCCCTCTACGTTGTTTTTCAAAAAGCGATATAATTCATATACCTGTTCGCGTCCCTGCATTTCCGATTCGGACAAATCAGTCGCATCTACGGGGCTTTTACCCTGCACTCTCGTCGAGTTAAAATGCATCATATTTTTAGTAGGTAAAGAAAATTTCAATATCGTTTCTCTCGGATTCTTAATCTCGCCCTTAGCTCTGAATTCCGCATAAAGCTTATTCATTTTAGCGTTGTCTACCTTACTCCAATCAACATTCACCAAATTAAAACTGGTTGTCATAGGTTGGCACAGACCGTTTTCCGCGTCGCCAAACTCAAAGGGAACGCCTGCAAGCGCAGATAACGCCGCATCGCCGCTCGCATCTATAAATACGCGCGCTTTTATCGCTAAAAGCCCCGAAACCGTAGCGACGTCTATGCTTTCAACTTTATCATCCGTTACACTTACGCCGCAAAGCATAGTGTGAAAAAGAACTTTCACTCTCTCTTTTTTTATCATTTCATCTAATGCGATTTTTAATATCTGCTCGTTGAAATGCCAACTCGGATTTGTTTTTATACCGCCCAGCTCGTATAACTTATCCATCATTGTTTGAAACAATCCGGCGTTTATCATATCGGTGCGAGTATAAGAGCCTTGCGGATTATTCAAACAAAAATTCATAAAAGGATTTACTAATCCTACCGTTGCCGCCCCGCCTAAGCACCCGTTTCTTTCTATTAAAAGAGTTTTCATACCTTCGCGAGCCGCCGCTATTGCCGACATCACACCTGATAAACCGCCGCCTACGACGCATACATCGAATTCTTTAATCGCTTTTGTTAAATTGCTTTGCATTATTAGCTCCATAATGTTTTATCTTTATATTTCTCTCGAAAAATAATTTCCGAAACTAATCGGATTTTTCCCCTGCTCTTGTATATTACCTAAAATAATATTCGCTGCAGCACGTTGCGAAGAAGGCGAAAAAGAAAAGGCATTGATATATTCACGGACATACGGCATATCATACAATTTATACGGATCGCCAAAAGAAGTAACGATAACATTCTTATTTTTAAAAGCATATCCCCGCCACAAGGAATTGATTGTATTCCACCCCATTCGCATCGTGCCGCCGTGATAATCCTGCGAACTCATCTTAATGTTAACAAGAACAAAATCGTAATCATCAACTATATCGCCGACTTTTCCGTGTTTTGGATTGTCTAACGCCGTAACGGAATATCCGTTTTCTTCAAAAACGCTTTGAAAAGATTTTAATTCCTCACCCGTCGGATCTTTTTTAAAAAACGGTTCAGAAATATTTATTATCAAAACGCTGCCGTTTTTCTTTTTGGAAATGGGGATAAGATGATCATAATTTCTAACCACCTTAATGCTTTTATCCGCAATTTCTTGTGCAAGTTCCTCTAACGAACGATTCAAATTCTCTAAGCTCTCCGCCTCCTCGTAAGGCTCGAATAATTGCACCTTTTTCTTCATCTCTAAAATGTGATCAACAGCATCCGTTAATCTATCAATCGATAAGTTCCCTTTTTTAACCGCATTATAAATACAGTCGTAATCGGTAGGCTCGGGAAATAACACAAAGTCGCCACCGGCGCGCAAAAACTCTACGGCAAGCTTATCCAAATCGCATACCATACACGCGCCAAGCATACTCATAGCATCGGATACAATGCACCCGTCAAACCCTAATTCCCCTTTCAAAAGTTTTGTCATCACATTATAACTAAGCGTTGCCGGCAAACAATCTTCCGGTAAAAGTTTCGTCTCTTCGACGCAGGGAAGAGAAATATGCCCGGGCATAACGGAAACGCAACCTTGCTCAAACATACTCTTAAAAACTTTTCCGTAAGTTTGCATCCATTCGTCTTTTGACAACCCGTTTATAGTAGTCAAGAAATGTGGATTACGATCATCTAAACCATCGCCCGGAAAATGCTTGCAAGAAGCAATCATACGACCGTTTTTTTGCAACCCACGCATATACGCTCCGCCGAGACGGATAACGGCGTTCGGATCATCTGAAATCGCTCGTATATTCATTGACGGACATTGAAAATTATATAAAATATCCACACAAGGTGAAAACGACCAATGCACCCCGCATTTCCGACAGATTCTCGCCGTCATTTCCGCCGCTTTTTCTATGAGTTTATCGTCGTTGCACGCGCCCCAAGCCATCGGGTGCGGTAACATAATACCGCCTTTTATCGGCGTAACCGGTCCGTTTTCTACATCCGTGGTTACAACAACGGGAATTTTTGTGTATTTATTCACAATATCCGTATACATCTTAATTTTTTCCGGCGTCATTCCCGTTACAAAAATTCCGCCCGGTTTAATTCTCGATACGATTTTTTCCACTTCGGTTGGATCATCTTTGTCGTATATATCATAGCACAAAACTTGTCCGACCAAATCTTCAAGAGTCAATTCTTGCAAGAGTTCACTATTTTTCATTTATAATTTCCACTTCCTTTTTCTGAATTAATTAAAACAGCCGTTACATTTTAATGTTGCCCGGACCATTGTTTATGCCAAGTCGCCGTCAACGATACGTTTTCGTCATAAAGATATGTGCCATCCACAAAAACATCTGTTTCGCCGCTGATCACCCAACCATCGAAAATATATTCATCGGATTCGGGAATAAGTAAACTATATTTTTCGTTATAGGTTACCGCTTGCGACGTGGCGGCTATGGTTGCGCCATCTAAATCTACATTATAATAAATAGTGTAAGTTTTGGGGGTGGCTCTTGCCGTTATCAATTTATTTTCGCGAATATTATCAAAATTCTCGCTATCCCACGCCATTATATACCCTTTTTTCGGTTGCAAAACAGGAACGTCTTCCAAATCCTCCCCTTCTAAAACCGTTCGAGTAACGTCATCGTAACCGTCTTGACGAAAGGTTATCGTATAACTCGTTTTTTCTTTCTCGCCGTTATCTTCCTTTTTGCAAGCCCCGAACACAGCCGCGCAACTCAAAGTCGACAAAACCGCCACCGCTTTATAAATTTTCATCTTTTCTCCTCTTTTTTATTTATTGTTTACGCGAATAACCGCGCCGCTACAACCTGCGATTTTTCCTTTTTCCAAATTAATATCGCCAAAGACCAACAAGACAGTACCTTCTGTTTTAACAGGAATATTTTCCACCCTGTCCGCAGGATTGATAATCACGCGCAAACTTTCACTACCATCCGTTCTTTCATAAATATAAGGATACTTTCCTTTTTCTGCAAAGATCGTTTTATATTCGGATTTCGCCCAAAGCGCAGAATGATTCTTTCGCAACTCAATTAATTTTTTTACGAAATTCAACAAGGAATTATCATCCTTTGTCTGTTCGGAAACCGTCGGGGCGTCTTTCTCTGAATCCGGCGTAATATACGGAGTATCGCTTTCGGAAAATCCGTAATTTTTTTTGCCTTTTTCCCATTGCATAGGCGTTCTTGAACCCGTTCTGTGGAAGCCGCCTTCTACGGAAAGTCTATCCCGCAAATATCGCATACCGATTTCATCGCCGTAATATATACTCGGCACGCCGCTCATTGTTAACAAAAACATAAAGCAAAGTTTCACTTCGTCATCCGACAGATATTGCTTGATGCGCCACAAATCGTGGTTACCCGACGGCATAAAGACAAACCCGTCATTTTTTGTAGCTGCATAAACTTCCTCGTACAAATTTACAAATCCCGACACGTCGCCTTTCCCCTCTTTTGAGAAGAACGAATTTTCGTCGCGGAATATACTAAAAAAAGAAACCAGATTTTGTTCAGACAAAAAATCCATATGAAATCCCGCAGGGATAGAAAGTTTAGGTTTTCCCCACTCGCTCAAAAGAGCGCATTCCGGATATTCTTCATCTAATATTTTTCTGATCTCGCCCCAAAAGCGTTTATGCCCTTCGTTATTCGTATCATCTTTAAAAATATGGCTTGCCATGTCTACGCGGTAACCGTCAAACCCCATATCCAGCCAAAAACGAATAATTTTATGCAATTCTTTTCTCGTCGCCGTCGGTCCCGGATCATCATAACCCTGTTGCCAGGATTCTCCGGGATTCACAAAGCCATAATTTAACGCGGGTTGCGTATCGAAAAAACTAACCATCACCGAGCCGTTTCTATCCGAAATTCCACGCAGACAACGAAAATTGGGATTCAACCAAACGTTATCGTTCCAGATATATCTATCCGTATATTCGTTGCGTTCTTTTTTGCAAGACTCAATAAACCAAGGATGATTTACCGCCGTGTGGCACGGGACTAAATCCAGTAAAACTTTAATCCCTTTATTATGTGCCGCCTGTAAAAATTCTCTCGCTGTTTCATTTGTTCCGTAACGCTTTGCCACAGAATAATAATCGCTTACGTCGTAGCCGCCGTCTTTGAACAATGATTCAAACCAAGGATTTATCCAGATTGCATTAATACCCAAATCTTTAAGATAATCTAACTTTGATATCATACCTTGGATATCGCCGATACCGTCGCCGTTCGAATCCATAAATGAAGGTGGATATATCTCGTAGAATATTGCTTCGTTTAACCAGCTCGGAAAATTTTTCATATATTTACCTCTTTTTCAAAATATCTCAACCACTCGTTCGCAATAAGTTTTGCCCCCGCAACGGAAGGATGTACCCCATCGTAAAGATAGGTTTGCGCCCCGTCTTTTTCGGCTTTTTCGCTCAGCATTTGTTGCAACGGAACAAATACGCAACCTTTTTCTTTGGCAACTTTTTTCGCGACATTTGCGTATTCGTAGACTTTTTTAAATTGCTCGAATTTTTCTTCGGTTGCAGTTCCTTTTAAGACGAACGGCTCCAATATCATAAACCTGATGTCGGGAAATTCTCTTCGGGTATCATCGATGATCATCTTGTAAAATCTTTCGTAAATATCTATCGAAACGCCGTTATTCGAAGCAATACCGTGCCATACGTCGTTAACGCCTATCAGAATTGAGATAATGTCAGGAAAATCGTTAAGTCCGTCGGCTTTAAAACGAGCGTATAAATCTACTATTCTGTTTCCGCTGATGCCTCTCGTTAAAATTTGATATTTGTTGGGGGCTTTAACCCCAAGTTCTCCAGCGATAAAAAAGGTATAATTAGCTCCTAAGCTATCATATTGATAGTTTGTTGTTCTATTTCTGCCCATATCGGTTATAGAATCGCCGGTGAATAATATTTTCATATTAACTAATCTCCGTTGAATATTTTTCTATCTCTTTCTTTATATATGGCTTTAAAGTTTTTGCCAAAACGTTATAACCTAAAACGTGCGGATGTAATTTATCTCCAAAAGTATAGTCTTTCATTAAAACACCATCGGGTTCGGTAAGAGCACTATATGTATCCACATATAATACGCCTTTCTTTTTGCATAATTTTTCAAGCTCGCTATTTAATTTAAGAATAAATTTATTGCGAAAATCGTAAACGCCGAGTGGTAATACGGAAGAAATAATAAGGCGAATATTCGCACAAAGGCATTTTTCTATCATTTCCGCATAATGTGGCAACATTTGCAAAATAAGGCTATCTATCATCCCATCCGTAATCTCAACGCCTTTTGCGTATTGTTGATAAAGTTCATAGGAATTATTGATTCCCTCGCTCAATACGCAAACCTTAGGCTTTAACATAACCACATCCAGATCAAAACGTTTAGAAAGCCCCTCTACGGCTTCCCCGCCGATACCGCGATTTACAATCGATCCAAGCTCGCCGAAGTAAGGCTGTACTTCAAAGGATTCCGTAATCGAATCCCCGATAAAAAGGACGTCCACGGGAAACTCGTTTGCATAATAGATGCTGTTTTTTCGATTAAACTCTTCTCTTTTTCCGTTATTTTGAAACATTTCAAGATTCTCGGCGTTATAACATACCGACTTAAACTCTAAAAATTTATTTTTCATATCTTTTCAAAAATTCTTTATAATTTACAATCTTGCCCGTTTTTCGGCTTTCCTCTGCCTCATAAACGCAGAAATGTCCGGAAATCGAATCATCTATCGTAGTCAAAGATACATTATCTGTTTCGCCGTTAAAATAGCGAATCAAATCGTACATAATTCCGAAATCGCCGCCGGCGTGTCCCGCATAATGATTTTCGTGGATACAAGCGGATACATCCACCGTTTTTTCCAGATAGCGGTAATTGCCTTCCGATCTGTCCATAGTACGAAGTATAAATTTATTATCGCCGATTTTCCCTTCTATTTCGCCTTGCGTGCCGCAAATATGTATATATCTGTCGGGCTTTGCGCTACCGCCCACCATTGTAAACGACGCGATAGATCCGTCCTCGAAGTCGATTAAAATACTTTGTCTGTCCACAAGGTCTTTATTCTCATACGCACATCTGCCGTACTTGGACGTTTTCAAATATTCTAATTTATCTTCGCGCGTAAGCTCTGTTAAATTTTTACCAGATTTTCTGATAAGTTCGGCATAGGTTTGAAATGCCATCGGCGCAAAATCCAAATGCAATTTAATCGCCGAATACAAGCAGGTCTTTTCATAAGGACAATTATAACAAAATTCCGTTGCCCCCTCAGGCGCGTTTTTGGGAATAAACAAGCCTCTGTTTCCAAAACTTACAACGGATTTCGGCGTGGTTTTATTATTCAACCAGCATATCATATCTAAGTCGTGACACGATTTAGCAAGTAAAAATCCCGAGCCGCATTCATCCTCACTACACCAAGGGCCTCTTACATACGATTCAATAAAATGCGAGATCCAAACGTGTTCGTTCGCCTCGATGGTGATAATATCCCCTATTTGTCCGCTCATTAAAATTTCTTTAATTTTTCTGAAATAAGGCGTATATCTCAACACGTGGCAAATCACTACTTTCAAGCCTTTTTCCGCCGCGAGATTTTTTATATCCAGCAACTCGGATGGTACGGCGGTAACAGGTTTTTCAAGCAATAAATTATACCCGGCCTGCAAAATTTTCATCGCCGTCTGATAATGCGCGCTATCCATCGTGGCGTTAATAATCAAATCGCACGAAATATTTTTCTCCAAAAATTCATCAAGCGACAAAAACGCCATGTCTTCACGAACAGCGTATTTTTGTTGCGCCCAATCCAAAGCCTGTTTGTTGAGGTCAATCACACCGATTATCTCTAATTCTTCGGGGTTATGCAATGCATAATCCGCATACGCCTGTCCCCTGTTTCCGCAACCCAGAACTACCGCCGTAATTTTTTTCATCGTTTTTTCCTCTATTCGTTATTTTTTAAATCAATCATTTTCCCGCCGTTTTTACGCGAAATTTCGGCATAATATGCCAGCTTATGACTCTCGACGGAAGCTTCTAAAGACGTTTCTACCGTGGACGCGGGATTCGTCAATTTATCGTACAAAGCGTGTATCATATTTATATCGCCGCCGCCGTGTCCGCGCAAATCTTTCGCGATATCCGTCAGTTTATATTCGGTGATGTTATCGTTATACAAAATAACCTTCAGAATATTTTGCGACTCGTCAAAAAACAACTCGCCTTTCGTTCCGTAGAAAGACGTTCTGCGCCCGCCGCCGTAGGTAAACGCCATCATCGTCAGATAGACTTTCGTACCGTTTGAAAACTGCATAACTACGTGTTGATTATCCGCCACGTCGTTGTCGCAAGCGTAAACGCATTTTCCGTAATCGGTTGTTTCCAACGCTTTCGTTAAGGATTGTTCGGAAAGCGGCTCTGACGTAATAACGTTATACGGCCACGCGTCTTTATAGTTCACATTTTTCGCCCAATCGAGATACATACGTTTCGCGCTGTATTCGCAAGTATCTGTATATTTGCATTGCAAACACCTGTCCGCCGCCCCTTCGGGTTGATTTTCCCGTTTAAAATACTTTAAGTCGCCGACGGACGAAATATAATCGCACTTGCTGCCGGTATAATATTGCATCAAGTCCAGATCGTGACAGCATTTTGCCAGAATGGAGGGGGCGGTATCGGCTTCCTTGTGCCAGTTTCCACGCACGTAACTGTGCGCAAAATGCCAGTAAGCAACCCTTTCCAGGTGGTCAATCGCTACTATCTCGCCAAGCACGCCGCTATCCAACACCTCTTTGATTTTTTTTACGCTTGCCGTATAACGCAATACGTGGCATACCATAATCAGATTGCCGTATTGTTTTTGTAATGCAAGCAATTCTTCGCATTCCTTGTAGTTTGCAGAAATGGGCTTTTCGAGCAAAATCGTATATCCAAGCGGAATCGCCTTTTTTGCCATACGAACGTGATCGGAATCCAGTGTAGCAATCACCAAAATATCACTACGTTTTTCCTTGAAAAATTTGTCCTCATCCGTAAAGCACGCGCTTTCTTTCACGTCGAACATTATTCTTGCGCGCTCTAATTTCCCTTTATTTATATCGCAAAGAGAAACAATTGTAAATTTTTCGGGGGATTCCAACATAAACTTTCCATAGGTATCAGCCCCGCGCGAACCCGTACCGATGATAGAAACCGTAAAATTTTTTTTCATTTTTATTCCTCTTAGTTTATTTTTTAAAAAATATTATTTGATTTGTTTTTCTACTCTTTTCCGCTAAATACACGCACCTGTGTCCGTTAATAGAATCTTCGATTTTTGTAATAGAAATCGAAGATTTATCCCCGTTTAAAAATCTTACGTAATCGTGCATAATCGCCAGATCCCCGCCTCCGTGACCGCTATCGTCGTTTTTAAGCAATTCCGTCACGTCTACCGTTTTTTCCTGTACACCAAACGTTTCCGGGGTACGGATAAATTTTCGTAAGATAAACTTATTATCTTCAAAATGCCCTTCCGCTTCCCCGATCGAGCCTACTATGTGGATATACCTGCCGCCGCGAGGACAACCGCCGATGACGGCAAGCGTTCCGATAGAACCGTTTTCAAAATTTACGGCGACGGACTGTCTGTCTACTAAATTTCGTTTCAATAAATAGACGCATTTTCCGTAATCGTCCCGTTTCAAATACGCTTCTTTCTCTTGCATCGTAATTTCTGCGAGCGGTTTATTCAAGCCCGCCCACGTCTGAAACGGCATATCGTCTACTTCCAGATACAATTTTTGCGCCGAATAATTGCAGGTTTCGTTATGCGGACAGGTATAGCAAAATTCAGTCGCCCCCGCAGGCGCGTTTTCGGGCGTAAAGTAAGCGCGCTGCCCAAAGCTGTACACCGCCTTCGGCGCAGTATCGCCGTTTAACCAACACATTAAATCGGTATCGTGACAGCATTTTTGAAGCAATAACGGCGAACCGCATTTATCCTCATCGCCCCATTTTCCCCGCACGAAAGAATCGGCAAAATGTCCTACGCCAACGTGTTCATACATTTCTATATGAAAGATTTTTCCCAATTCGCCGTTTAAGATCAATTTTTTAATCGTTTTATAAAACGCCGTATACCGCAACACGTGACAAACAACGATAGATACGCCTTGTTTTTCAGCGAGTGCCTTTAGCGCAAGCACTTCTTCGTCGTTGTTTGTAATCGGTTTTTCAAGCAGTTGATTATATCCCGCCTTGATCAGTTTTGTCGCAGTTTCTATATGTTGCAAATCCATCGTGGCGTTTATAACGGCGTCGCAATCCACTTTTGCGGCTAAAAAATCATCTAAATTTTCGAAAATACCTTCTTTTTTTAAGCCGAATTTTTCTGCCGTTTCTTGCAAATGCACACGGTCTACATCAACAACCGCAACTATTTCCGCCTCATTCGGAAATTTTATCGCATAGTCCGCATATACGTTTCCCCGATTACCGCAACCTACTACCGCCAACTTAATTTTTTTCATTTTTTACTCCACCTCTAAAATCACCGCACTGTATTTTTGTTCCGACTTCGCTTGTAAAATGCCTTTTTCAAGCCTAGCCGTTGCATAAGTACAATCAACGGGATAGACAATACGACAATTTCTAAACTTCGGCAAATTCACGCAAATATCAGTTTGTTCTTCAAACCAGATATAGATATACGCTTTCGTCTTTTCCCTATCGGTTAAGCCGTAAATAAAATATGTCTTCTCGCGCAAACCCTTAAACGGCTCTAAGAAAAGCGGATACGCATTAGCAATAAACGAACGCATTTGTTTATATTGTGCCACGCCCGCTTTAATGAGCTTCGTATTATATTCATCCGCCAAATCAATGCGCCCTGATAAATATAAAAGTCCGCTCATCCCCGTAACCATCGTAAATATCGTTTGTATTCCGTCGGCAAAACTTTTACTATCCATCAAACCGTTTTTGATATTTTCGTGCCGTAAGGGGTAAGGATACGCCCATACTCCCGCGCGTTCGGGCGGAATAAATGCGTATGAGCCGATCGCAATAGACGGATATAACGTATAATCTTCCTGATCGCTCGTCGATTGCAAATCGAAAAGTTTCAGCGTGCCGCCGTCTGATCGCATTGCGCCTGAACCGCAATTTTCTATAATCAATTCGGGACAACGCGAACGGATACGCCTTATCAGATCGTAAAACGCCTCCGTGTTTTTACGCACGCCTTCGGCAGGAGAATCCCCGTAACCGTCTATACCGTATCCTGACGGCGTATTATAATCGTTTTTGATATAACGAACGCCCAGTTCGTAATAATATGCAACGGTGTCTTCCAAAAACTTCCGCGCCTTTTCGCAACGCATATTCAATTTAGGGTGATAATGCGGAAACGCGTAACCGTTTCTTTTCATATACCACTCGTTACAAGCAAATTTTTTTGCCGCGTCTTCGCTTGTCGCTTCTAATTCAAACCACAAACCCGCAAGCATATTTTTCGAGCGAATATACTCGATAATCCCTTTCACACCGCCGTTGCCGAATTTTTCGTCCTTCGTCGTCCAGAGTCCGTTATACGCCCAGCCGTCATCGATACAAAAACATTCCGCGCCGACCTCTGCCGCCTTGTCGATAAGAGCCTTGGTACTTTCTTCCGTTTGCATACCCCAGGCGCAATTCATATAATCGTTAAACACAAGCGGAACGGAAATGTCAGGATATACTCTGTTTTTTCTCTTATAATCGGTAAGCGCGTTGACGGCTTCATTAAAACCGCCCTTGACTACACCGAATACTGCGGGAACGCTTTGATATTTCTCGCCGCTTTTAAGAACAATTTTCCACCCGCCCGTTTCATCGATCATTCCTGCGGACAAAGAAATAAATTTACCCGATGTTCCGCATAACGCGGTGATTTTAATCTGCCAGGGCTGCGCGCCTTCCACTTCCGCAAACCAACATTCGCCCTTTTCCGTATCTTCGATAATCACGAGCGGTAAATATACCCCCGTACTCCAGGACGATTGCGAACAAATACGCCACTCTGTTTTATCCCATTTATGCGTACTGCAAGGGTAAACGCCTAATTCTTCCAAGCTTGCAACGCGCCATTGAGCCTCGCCCTGCCAACGCGATACCGCGTAATGCACGCGCATTCTGCCCTTTTTTGCCCAAGCCGCATTTTTCCCGAGTCCGATAAAATTTACCGAGCAGGACGAACATTCCGTAACAGTTACGCTCTCTTTTCCCGTATTTTCCAGGTTGTTGCTTTGCCGAAGAACGTTGCATCCTTCTACAAAAGTAAAATTTTCCGTTAAAATCAAACCGCAGGAAGAAATGCCGAACCGCGTTTCTACACCCTTTTTTGTGCGTTTATGCCTTTGAAAAAGGAAATAATCGTCCGTATTCATAGAACGCGCCGCTTCTATTTCCGCTTCGGGATTAGCAAAAAGCGACAAACGGGTATTGACGTACGACGACGGCGCAGATACGTCTTCATCGTTCGTCTGCAAAATCAAATTCCCGTCGTCACGCAAGGTGATATACGTATTTTCGTGTATAAATTTTTTCATTTTAATATTTCATTAAAAGAAGTTGATGCCCTTTCAATCCGTCGAAACGGAAAGAAACTTCGCCGTTTTCATACGTGAAATCTATCGCCGTGTTTTGCGGCATACAAATAATTTCTTTTATTTTCTTTTCCGTCTTATACGAAACCTTTACACCGTTTACCGTGGGAAAATCTTCCAGAACCGTTACGTTGCCGCGCTTTATCGCAGGGCAATAGAACAAGTGTAAACAATATGCGCGAATATCCTTATTCTCACGGATACGCGCCCTGCCGATACTCATAAGCCCATCCACACGCAAGGCACGTTCGACACAAAGCTTTTCAAACGCGTATTTTACATATTGCTTTATGTAGTACGCACCGTGCAAAGCATATTCGCGAAAAATCTCGTGTGCGAAATAGATAACATTTTCGCTTTCAAGCATAGCGGGATAGTCCGCCGTCTTTCCGCAATTCGGCGTATTTTTATGCGAACAGTAATGCCCGAACGTCCGATTGAAATACGGCTCCTCCAATTGCGCCGCAACCGGTAAAGCCGAACGAACGATATGCGCGCCGTCGTAAACGAGCAACGGCGATTGTACGCCGACATTGAACTTCGGTTTCAGATAACTGACATCCGCGCCCGATTTTTCAAAATATTCGATGCCCAGATCGGTATTCTTCACGGACGAGCCGCTTATAATCAGTTTGCCACCGCCCGATACGTAGTCTTTCAACTTCTGCGCAAGTCTACCGTCTACCTCAACGGCGTCGGGCAAAACTACGCATTTATATTTTGTCCAGTCTGCATCCGCATCGATAATATCGTAATCGATCTGACTTTCGAGTAAGAGCATATTCGCGCCCTTATCTGCATCCGCATCGTTAGACATAACAACGGCGATATCACAAGCGGAAACGCTACCCAAACAATATTCTTCCAACTCTTTTACGTACGAAAAAGCATACCCTATTTCTTTATACGTACTTTCGTCCAAAGCACCCGACGGGTGCAGTTGGTCGCCTATCGAAACACCTGCGCCAAGACTTAAACAGGTGGCACATTCTATTTTTAATGCTTCGGGGTTTTTGAAACCTCCAAATTCACCCCAGCCGGCCTGGAATTTACCCGTCATACCAACGATTTCCTTGCCAAACTTTTCTAAACGCTTTGCCTTCAAATGCAATTGATCGTAATCGCCGCCGCAAGTGGGCAATTCTTCTACTTCGTAATGCGTTTGAAACTTCAGATAATCATCGTCGAACGAAATGCAACTGCCGTTGAAAAATACCGTTGCATCTTTATTTTTAGAATGAATCAAGGCGGTAAGCTCTCTCATCATTTCTATTCTTTTTTCTTTATAATACTTCTTTACGTCGTTTTCGTCAAGAGGATTATACCCCTTTTTCTTCATCCCTTCTACGCAATGCGGGCATACGCAGTTGCCGCCAAAAAAGCAAATATCGTAGAATATCCCGTCCACGGGCGCATATCTGTCGCAAACTTCCGCCGTAATCGCTTTTAAGTGTTCAAGATATTCCCCCGTAGGACATAAGTTTATCCAACAACATTCGGGCATTGCTTTTTCTGCGTCCGCGTTTTCGTCGTAAAAATTATTTCTCTCTTTTTTCGTGTAAAAATCCCATTCGCGCCAATCTTTATGCGCGAACACGTCTACGTTACTCCAACCCAGCGTGATATAGATGGGGGCTTTTACCCCGATCTCGTGCGCCGCTTTTATCTGCTCTCCCAACAAATCAAAATTCAAATGCGGGTGCATAACCCCCACCTTAGACGGATAATAGGTGTATCCGTGATGGCATTTTGCAAATAAAGTGACAGATTGCACGTTGCCGAGTTTTAACTTTCTTTGAAAATCGGCTTTATCAAACGCCGAGCCGATATTTTCCAACAGTGGACTCGTGTGAAAATCCAGATGTACTCTCCGAGCCGTATATTTCATACTTCCTTCCTTTTTTTTGTGGGGCAGGGAGAAAACCTGCCCCACAAGCGTCTGTTCTTGCGCCGAGTGAACTCTGCGCAGTTTTTTACGAAACCGTAATCGTTACAACGGTTGCCGTTGTTACGCTCTCACCGCTTTCGGAATCCGTCGTCGTAACGATCACAAGCTGATGCTTACCAGCCGTCAGCTTATCGCTCGGTACGTTAACGCCCGTAGCCGTCTTGCACGCACCGGTAACGTCTTTGCCGTTCAAAAGCACCGCCGTAACGCCCGCTACTTCTGCCGTATATGCGTTTCCGCTCGCTACCGCTACTTCGCTGAAAGTTGCTCCCGTTACAACCGTAACATTCGTAAACGATTCACAAGTCGTACCCGGAGTGTCGCCTGTTACAGTATTCGTAGGATTCTTCGTATGATTCGTAATAATCGTTACGTTACTCAACTTAATCAAGTTTTTATAGGTAGGGTCGCCCGTAAACAATACGCCCTTATCTTGCCCGAGCGCAGTTTCTTCCGCTTGGATTACAAACGTGCAATCGATTAAATCAAAGTTTCTCCAAGGATTTGCCCCAAGCAATGCCCCCCAAGCCAAATCGCCAAGCGTTGCGGAAATGTATACGTTTTGCCATACGCCACCAAAAAAGTAACCGCAAACGCCTGCAGATTTTTCCGTTCTAAGATTCTCAAAACGTACGTTTTTAATTGTAGACGTTTCTAGAACACCCCCGAAGAAAGACCCTGAACCTATTTTTAAGTTAGAAATCGTATATTCTCTTCCGTCGAACGTACCGTCGAGACCACTACCGCCTACCATAGCGTAGTCACTTATCAAAGTGCTGTTTCCGAAATCTATATCATTTCCAAGTACGAAGTAACCCGTGTACGTAACGTAGTATTGATTCTCTTGGTTTGGCTTCAATGCCTTTGTGTACAGGATGCTCTGCAACGCATTCAGACCGCTCGCCGAATCTTTCACGAACTGCGAAGCTTCCGTAACAAGCAACGTAATGATATTCGCCGTATATACGTAATCTTTTTCAGCCGTTTCCACCTTAATCGTTACATTTTCGCCGAAATACGATTTGATCGTTTCGTAAGGAATGGTAAGCTTGCCTTCCGCATACGAATAAGCCGTGCTTTCAAGCACGGTTTTGCCGATCGTAACGCCGGATACTGCGCCTACGATGCCCGCTTGCTCGAAATCACGTTCTGAAAACGACGTGGAGTTAAGCACATAATCGCCAAGCTCTTTCGTTTCTGTTTTTCTATCGCCTACCTCAATTAAACAGCTGATTTTTTTACCGAATACATCGCAGGAAACAGACGTACTACCAGCTTTATCGCCTGCCGTTACCAAGCCGTTTTCATCCACCGTTGCCACGGAAGGGTCGACGGACGTCCAAACCGCTTTCAGTTTTGCCTTTGCGGGAATGCCAGAAACCGTCAATTGATACCGATCGCCTTTAAGAATATACTTTTTCGATTCCAAACCGGGGTTAAACGCATACGTCGTATCCTTCGCGCTTTCGTCGTCACCGTTAGCCGAGTGTAAACCTTGGTTAACAAGCTTAAACAAAATGCTTTGTTCTGCCGAGTCTTGCAAAAACTCGCCGCTCTGATACGCCGCGGACGCTACGTATACTGCGTTGCGCTCGTTTTCGCCCGCAACAAACGTTGCATACGTGTACGAATCGTCCGACGCGTCTTCTACAGTGCCTTTGTTATCGAGTGTATAAGCCAGACCGAAGAAATCGCCGTTCAGATTACCGTATTTGATTGACGTAAGCGAACCGCTGATATACCAGGTATTCGCTTTATAATATGCGGAAGCCTTTTCGATATACTTCGGCGTGCAATCTACCGTAGCAATCGTTCTTTGCGTTTTACCGTCTTCGCCGAGTCCCTTGCCCGCTTCCGCTTCTGCTTTCAACGCCGATTGCAAAGTCGTCATATAATCGCCGTTAAAATCAGTGCCCGAAAGACCGTATTTTTCAATCCATTTTACAGGAATGATCATCATGTGATAACTGATGTTTGCGGTTTCGGTATAGGCAGACCCGATCTCCGCGCTAAACCGTAAGCCTTACTGTTCCGTATCCAGGCGCACAGACGCGCCGTCCACCATTGCAAACGTCGTTGGTGCGTCTGCGTTTACTTGCGTAGCGTTGTTATCAGCCAACACACCTGCCGTTACCGCACATCCCAACGTCAAGGCAGATAAAACCGCTATACCAACTTTTCTTTTTTGATTTTTCAACATAACATTCTCCTCTTTTACCTTAAAAGGCATCAACGAAATCCTTCATCTCATAGGGGTCCGCCGTAAATTCCCCCAGCCATGAGTTCGTTTCTCCACTCATCGTAAGTACATCTTCTGGAATAAATGTTTTTACGATCATGCTTGGTTGCTTGTACACTTTTTTCATAGTGCTCCTCCTTTAATAATTTTTTATTCCCATAGGAGCGATCGCTCACCCCTATAGTTTTATTGTTTAATGCGGAAATGAGGATAAGGTTTTTCCGGCGTAATTTGCCAAATCGTCGTATCAAAACCTTGTGCCGCCATTTCTTCAAGGGTAAAGTTAAACGTTTCACGCCAAAGCGACGCGTCGAATTTTGCCCAGCTTTGCGCCTCGTAGCTCGTCGGGTCACTTGCCACTAAATCCGCTATCGTCTTATATTCCGTATCGATACAATACACGGGCATAGTCAATTTTCCCGTATTTTTAAAGTCGTATAAAGTATGATTTTTATATTCATCGCCGCTATCGGTGCCGCTATCGAGATAGTTACGCAACTTTTTAATCGTTGTTACGGGGTTTCTGTATACATAAGGCATTGAACTGAACGTATAGCTGTTGCTCACCGAACCCTGATAATAATTACCGAGCAAGAAACGGTTGTTCGGCGCGGTGTCTTCCGCTTCAAATACGAACACGCAATTCACCAGGTTAAGCTCTCGGGAATAACCGCCCAAAAGCCCGTAGTACTGCGATTTGATTTTTCCGCTCATAAATACGTTTTTCAAAAGCCCGTTGGGGGTGTAGCCTAAAATTCCCAAACTCATATTCCCCTGACTTGAAAATCCTTCAAAGGCTACGTTTTCGATAACGGCTTTTTTTGTAGTTGAGCCGAACAACGATCCGAATCCGCCGTCTATAACGCCGTTTTTGATGGTATAGCCCTGTCCGTCAAAAGTGCCGTTAAATCCGTAATAGCCGTCGCCGATATTCACGTTGCTGGCTTTATTCGATTTCACGCTTATTAACGCGCCTTTAAAATCTATATCGTTTGCCAATACATAATAGCCGCTGTAAGTTGAATAATTTTCGAGCGTTGCGCCGCCCGCTTTTTGCAATGCGTTGTAGCCCGTGGAATCAGGCATAAACTGTTCCGCACTCGTAATTATGAGCGTAGGAATAACTATTCTCGCCATTACCGAAATGCCGTTTTGTGATTTGGCTATGATATAATGCGGGTTACCTATCGATAAGTTTACCAACAGCGAAGACGGTACAGTTACTTTATTGCCCGTAATCGTTGCTTTATCTGTAATATCTTTACCATTGATCAAAACGTTTTTTGCTCCGGATATGGCAATATTATACTCCGCAGCAACGGTTTTATCGTAGTATTTTTTCTCTACAATATCTTCGTAGCGATGAAGCGTAATTTCCAAGCCGGAACCCGCTTCCGCATTTCCGCCTACGGCAAAACCATTGCCATAGTACTCCACGTTTTTGAAGATAGAACGATAACCTAACGAACTTACATTCAACGGACTGTTCATAATGCCGCTCTTCTCGAGATTTTCAACCACAAACGTGCTATCGGAAAGAGTAAGCGCTGCGCTCGTATATCCTAAAATTCCGAATGCCGAGCCGATAGATTTCGCGCCTTGTACGTACAAATTCTCAAACGTACCGTTTGCAAAATAGCCGGCTACGCCGTAACAAAGATTATCCGTAGCTTGAAGATTGAGTACTCTCAAATCATGGACATACGCATTTTTTCCCGTATTCCCCAGCAACGAACCGTAAGAGGCAAGTTGTGCGTTTTCAAGCGCATAACCGTTGCCATCGAATTCGCCGACGAAACCCATATTTTGCGCCGTTTGATTATTTCCGGTTGCGTTTGTAAATTTTATATTTATTCCCGTCAAATCCAAATCGCGCGAAAGTATAAAATATCCGCCCCACGTAAAATTATTCGCCGCCGTTGCGCCTCCGAAATACTGCAAAGCGTTCAAGCCGCCATATGCGCTGCTGATTTCGAACATATTCGCGTTATCCACAACCATCGTTGCCACGCACACATTTACCACACGTGCCTTTTTACCGTCGGAAATACGCAAAACGCGCCTGCCGCAATGCCCGTCGCCAAATTCTATCGATAAAATACCTTTGTTTAATTGCGCCGCAAATACGTCTTTGGTTTCATAGTCGGAGACAACGATTTCGTTGCCGTCAATCATGCCAAGTACAGTATTTGCCGTCTGCACCATATAGCCCATATTTTTGGCGAAATATACTTGACCGTTTACCGTAATTTCAGGTGCTGTAACTTTTACGGGAATAGAACTTTCCACATAACCGCCGTCGGATTTATGCCAGCGAACAGCAATAAAAGTTTCCCCTTCCCGCACTGCTTGTATCGTACCGTCCGATGAAACAGTCGCTACGTTTTCGTCTTTAGACGAGAATGTAAATTGGGCACCCGATTGCAACGAATTACCATCATAAGCCGCAACTTTTACCTTTTGTTTTGTAGTTTGATCCACCTGCAATTTTTCAGCGTAAAGATCTACGCTCGGCACATCGAACACCACCGCACAGTTGCCCTTTACGCTTACCTCTAATTCGGCATTGACAAGCTCGTTTTCAAAATCGAATTGACAGCCGATTTTCGCGGTTCCTTCACCTACGCCGACAACCACTCCGTCTGCAACGGATGCCACCGCGGCATCTGTTGTATACCAGATTAAAGTCTCGTCTAAAACAATATCGTTGGCTATGACTTCTGCCTGTAATTCGTAATTTTGGTTTTTGGCAATGCTTAAATCCGTTTCGGAAAATTGAATCTTCGGATAATATTCACTTGCAACAACCGTCACAGTACAAGTCAACTGATCCGTACCGTTTGAGGCGGTAATTATAGTCATACCCGTTTTTAAACCTGTTACCTCACCCGTCTGCGTAACTTTCGCTACGCTTTCGTCTGAGCTGCTCCACGTCGTTGTATATCCCGACGATACTCCCAAAAGAATTTTCGTGAAACGAGGCAACGTAACCTCGGTATGGCTTATTTGATAATCGTTCGGTTGCGGATTCGAAGGGATACTCGGATTCTCTCTGTTGCTTGTTTGCGAACAAGAACAAATTGCTGCAAAAGAGAGCACGCTAAAAAGCGCCGCAATAAGAAATAGTTTTGCTGTTTTTCTTTTTTTCATCATTTTATCCATCCTCCTTATTCCGAAGTTTTCACATTGTATTTATAACATATCGATTTAAATTTTTTTAGCAACTTTTCGTATTCGCTTTTTGAGTAATAACTTTTATGGAATTTATATAAAAGAGCCACCGAACTTAACTCTTCCAACTCGATATGATCGTAATAGATCTGGTATTGCTTCGGGTCGGAATATTTCAACAATTCCAACTTTTTATAGGCTTTTTGGCAATAGTCGTTCCATTTCAATAAAACGGGCAACTTCCAGGCATCCGCACTTGTATAAATAGCCGTAAGATTTGCCGTGCCGGAGAGTCCTAATTCCGTGGCCAGATATGCCGAATAGGCTTTATAATCGTGGAAGTATTCCAACATTACGCTTCCCGCGGGGCCAAAATAACCATTGAAAAATTGATCGATAAGCGTATTCACGTCCTGGGTGCTGTCCCACGCGAGTTGTGACTGCAAATACATTTTTAATCTCGACCAATCGGACGATACAGTATTCCATTGCGCTTGAATATAGAAATATTGTACGTTACACGTCATCAAATACTGTATTGTATCTTGCAAGGCGGTGATATTATCTAAGGGAATGAAATAATCCGAGAAATGACAACCGTACAACCAAATAAGAAATTTATCCGCACAGGCTTTCCATTTTTCAATGGTGTTGTAATGGGTAATATTTTCCTGCGCGTTCAGCGAATAGTAATTCTTCGCTCCGTACGGCGCGTAATATAACGCAACGTTCGGCTCTAATACCACATCTTTGTCAATCGGTTCGTATTTCCCGTGTTCATTCAAAACAGCAGGCGCATCGAGCGTTTCAAAGTAAGCAAAAATAGCTAACATAATTTTTCTTCCCGGGAAATTTTCTTCAACCCAAGGCGTTAATTTTTTTGAAACCTCGTTAATAAACAACACTTGCGTAGCAGATGCCGCACCATTGTATTTATTAATCACCTTACGACATTCATCGCAATTACACCAGCCTGTTACGTCTTGTTGTGTAAACGTGATAACATTCAAATCCGGGTATTCAACACATCCCGTTTTCATTTTTTCAACGACATAATCCACTAAATTATCTCTATCGCGCGTATAGCATAGTTGTGAACCGTTGGGGGCATACCACGTCGGGTGCAATTCTTCTAACGTCATATATACGGGGTTTCCTTTATCGTCTACGACAAATTCACCGTTTTCATCCGTTTTTTGCACATCCGTTATTTCTTTTTTGGGTACAACAAAGAAAACATTATGTATCGTCTGACCGCAAAGCGGCATAATAACTTCGTCGCCTTGATACATACGCAACCGACGAGTGTTTGTAGCATTGTACGTAATTTCGCCATACCCCGCCGTGCGGTAATGAACGTCGGGAATATCCTTTACGTCGTAGTGCATTAAACGATTGTTCGTTACTCCCCTATCGATTTGATAAGCATTATCTCCGTAATATGCGTAATTGAACTGATATTTCAAAAACGTATATACGCCGTGCAACACACCGCGCGAATTATCTCCGATGATAAACACGCTGTTGCCTTTACTTTGAATATAATAGCCGTCTCCGTTCAATATATCCGTATCTACCGTAATACCCGCTTGTTCCAACAGCGTCGTATTGCCAAGCGAAATGTATTTCGCTGTATCGTTATACGTCAAGCCCTTATCCGTTTGCGCCGCCAAATATACCCCCGTCGACTCTTCGGTAAATGTTCTTAATTCATCTAAAGCGAACAGACCTATGGCATCAAAAGCTTCGGGATAAACCACCTTATAGGTAGACATGCCGCCGACGATAAATCTTGCTTCTGATTTTGAAACGTTGAACACGTGCTTAGAGGAGCTTTCCTGTGCAGTTTGCTGTTCGTTCGAAGAATTATTCGAACCGGAACTTCCTTCGTCAGAGGTACAAGCGCCGAAAAAAGATATGCCGAGAACCAAGCTTAAAATTAAAGATACAAATCTCGTTTTTCTCATCTTCTTACCTCGCTTATACAATAATTTTATAAATAGCCCACGTTGTATTTCCGCTCTTATCCAAAGCCAAATATTTTACGTAATACGTGCCTTTCCCCGTTAATTCGAAGGTTTCGCCCGTTACTTTCTGCGAATTGCCCGTTGCATTTTCAACGTAAACGAGAATCGTAACTTCCGGATCGAAGTTATCCGTTGCCGTCGCTTTAGGAATATGCAACGTATTTCCCTCAACGTACGGCGCGTTTTCAAGCGTTATCGTCGGTGTCACCATATCGTACACCTGTAATGTAACGTACACGAGAGAAGTATTATACGAGGAATCTGCCGCATTATATTGAATGAAATACTTTCCGTAGGAATCGAAAACAGCTATTATATCCTCTGCTATAGGATAATTATTCAACACATTGCCGTCTTTGCTGACCACGTACGTGCCATCTTCTTTTCTGACTGTTACCGTAGCAGATACCATCGTATCGAGCATATCAAACAGATCTAAAGCGAAAATTGTTACTTCTTGTCCCGGCGCGCAAGAAGGGGCGTACTCTCTAGTTAAAAACGCATTCGGGCCGACGGTGTCGTATTTCGTATTTATCATAGGCTGCCCATTCATCAGATACAAGTTTACTTTGGTATCGTCCGATGCGCCTTCCATTATACAAGTTATATACGCATAACCGCTAGGAAACCCATTAAAAGAATCGCCGTTTAACGTTTTATCTATCGTATATTTTATCTTATTTTTATCGGACAGCAATTGAACAGAGTCTGAATACGTCAATTCATACGGCTGAGACACGGAGTCGGTAAAATTCCTCACAAAAGGAAATATTGTTTTTACTCCGTTGATATACAAAAGCGTATCCTGTCCAACGTTTTCCATCGAAAAAGATATTTGCACCGACGAATCTTCCTTATCCGTCAGAAGCCACGTCAGTTTTTTCAGTCCTTTCGTTGTTGCTACGGAATACTTTAATGAAATTTCCGTACTCAGAATTGCCCGTATGTACTCGAATTGTGCGTCTTCTACGCCGGCCATAGCCATCTCACTTGCTTTCGCCGAAAATTGCGTATAAGAATTGCCCGCCTCGGAAATACACCCTATCGTATTGAAATAATTTTCTATAATCAGCTCGTTATTATCGTTTTTTACGTTTACAAGCTTTAACGCATACACATCGCTGAATTTATTGCCGACTTCCGTTTCCACGTAATATCTTACGCCGGCATTTCCGTCTTCGCTCATCACGGGCGTATAAGAATTATTCAAAATTCTACGCTCGCTTTGACCGTCCGTTACATACATTTCCGCCTCAACAATTTTTCCATTTGCAGGATTAATTGCGTGCATAGTAGGCATCTTGTATACTTTCCCTGCAATATAATTTCGTTCGAAAAGCGGTTCGTTTAAGAAAACAGGCTCTGTTGCTATATCCACTTGTATTTCGTAAGCATTCGAAGCGATTTGCCCAACGAAATCGGATATCTCATAGTTAACGCTATACGTACCCGCAACCGTCGGTGTAAACTCGCCGTTTTTCACCTCTATTTCCGTTTCGCCAGATTTCGCGGTGATTTTTTCAGTCAAATTGCCAACGCTGTTTTGCGTTTGGTAAGATTGCACCTTAACGGGCGAATACGTTTGCGCTTCAGTATCGCCGTCGCCACCAAGCTTGATACTCATAGATTCCGCTGTCGTTTGACAATACACGGGGACTAACACGACCGTCTGATTTCCGGCTTTATCCGTTGCCGTATATTCAATCACGTACAAGCCCGGCACCGTCGGTAAGAAATGCCCGTTCTTTATCAAAACACGATATTTATCCGCCGAATAATAATTATAATATACCTTTACCATCGTATCCGGTTCACTCTGCAAGTCGTATGCCTCGCAAGAAAAAACGGGATAATTACAATTTATTATCGCGTTAGGAATGGAATCTTTCGTATATCCTTCGTAATTCACATTCAGAACGGGAGGCTTAGTATCAACCAGTTGTATTTTATCTAATTCCACACCGATCACTTCGGGTACGAAAAAATTACAAACACTGCCGATATAATCTTCGCACTTAATACTCAAAAATACTTCACCCGTGGTAAACCCGTTCCAAATGTTATCGTAAGCGGATAAATCGGTTAAGTTCCCTACCAACAAATCTCCCTGACGAAAACTCGTATACGGATATACTTTTCTCTCCGCATAGTTCATAGACATACCCAGGTAGCACTCGCTTGCAGGTTTACGGTTACTTTCCCCGTCCATACCGTAATTTAACCAATGCCCCAGCTGCGAATACTTTGAATTTTCGCCAAAACAACCAAGCAATTGACTATGTATCGACGCACCAGTTCTCGCGTATGTTGTGCCGCTATATGTAGATCCGAACGATTTTGCCCCGGAAACAAACTCCAATGTAATATAATTGCTATCATCGTAACAATCGGTTAATATAATTTGCACTGTTTGAACTTCCATATAACCTTTGTTTTCCGGGAATAAATACAGTTTTACAATCGGATTTTCTTGCGTCAACACGTTCAAGTCAATCGGTTCGTTAAAACGCAAAACGTCGTCTTTTCTCAGCGCAACGTTCAAACCCTTCAACCCCGAAGCATATTGCGAAACGTCCTCTCCGTAAGTTACCGAAGATTTTTCGTTGGCAACGTTGTATTTCTTATCCGCAACCTTAAACGATACGCTTTCCTTGATATTTCTTTTGCCTTCACCTGCTTCAATGGTCGCTTTGTATTCTACGGTATATTCGCCTAATTCGTCTAACGTTACGCTATCCGCGCGAAGACATTTACCGTTAGGGTACGTAACGATACCGTCCGCGATATATTCCTCGTTTTCATACGTTAAAACCGCTTTCGGAATATCTAACTCTTTACCCAACAAATACGTAGTTTTATAGCCGTTGCCTTCAAGTTCAATTGCATCGGCTTTGACAACTTGCGTATCTTTGCGGTATGCAAAGAAGCATATTCCTATTGCAATCAGGAGTATAAACAAAATGATTATACTACTATTTTTGATAACTTTTCTCATGATTTCTCCTTATTATGTTAAAGATTTACTCTTTCAAACCGCCCATAGAGACCTTGCCCATTACTTTGTTCCTGAATAAAATGAAAATGATCAAAATAGGAATAAACGCCGCCATACACCCGGCAATTTGCGACGGAGTATCCTGCGTTTTTGCCGAGGATCTGAAGCGGTAGTAATACAAACCAAGCGAAAGCGTAGGATACGAAGGCAACAATAAAAGCGGCGTGCCGTAATCGTTCCAGCATACAACGAACAACAAAAGGAATATCGTTGAAAACGTACCTTTTACAAGCGGAATCATAATACTCAAAAATACTTTTAAGTTTCCCGCACCATCTATTTTCGCAGCCTCAGAATACGCGGGCGATATGCCTTTGAATGTAGCTCTGAACACCATAAAATATACGGATATGAAATAAAATTTTGAAAACCATACGCCCAAAAAATTGTCGTACAAATTTAATGCCCTAAAAATCACGAGTGTAGAAGGCAGACTTCCGACGATCGGTAACGTCATTGCGATAATAACAAAAGCCGTTAATACGCCGTTAAATTTATAGTTGAATTTAGCCGTTGCATACCCAACCAGCATACAAGCAAGCGTTTCCATAAATGCACATCCGCCTGCGTACAACAGGCTGTACACTATCATCGTATCAATATAAATATTCTTGTCTAATTTTTTGGAATATACTTTATAATATTGCAGTACTTTTAAATAATTTTCCATCGTCGGCGTAATAGGAAATCCCAAACGATTGTCGGAAAATTCAAGTCGCCCCTTCAACGACGTAATCAAGCCGAAGAAAATCATATACAAAAGCAATAATGCATATACGCTCAGTACCACAAGACATACAAGCGCGTAAATATTTACTCTTTTCTTTTGTCTTTTCAGCATAGCCATATTCACTCCCTTTTAATCCAACGACGGACCAAGCTTTGCCAACAGGAATTTCATCAAATATACAAGCGGTACAGCCACAGCCGTTAAAATAAGACCATATGCCGAAAGCTCAGGATACATGGCCGGCCCTGCGTTGACCGTTTTTGCATACAGGAAATATCCGAATGTCCAACATTCCACGTAGGCATCACCCGAAGCGCCGAATAAAGCAAACAAGCCTAATTGATTCGTAAATATCCCCGCTACCCCTACGGTAACAAACGTGGATAACGTCGGGAAAATAAGAGGCAACGTTATATGCCAGAATTCCTGCAAAGCATTCGCGCCATCTAACTTCGCCGCCTCAACAATCGACTCGTCGATGCCGCCCATCGTGCTGCTATACATAATAACGCCGCTTCCAAAACCTGTAAACACTTGGAAAAATAATAGCGCCGCCAACATAGTTCCTGTCCCCTGCGAAAACAATCCGACTGCCTTTTCACCTGTAACCTCCTCGGATATTGCCGGCACGGAATAATTGCAAAAAAACAAATACATTGTTGCCAGAATCATAGAAGGGATAATTTGCGGCACAAACAGCAACACCTTGAACAACCCAGCGCCAAGCATTTTTTTATATATAAAATACGAAAAAAACAGCGTTAACGGAAGCGAAATTCCTATCGTTACCGCATACGCTAATAAGGAATTTTTCAAACATATCAGCATTGTCTTCTGACGCGTAATATCATCCCAGATCCGTTTAAAATTAACCAGCCCCTTAAATTCGTACTTAAACGTTTCCACGTTATATTCTTGAAATCCTAATAAGAACGAATTAAAATTAACGCCAATATAGAAAATACAAGCCTGAACTATGGGCAAGGCGATAATCGCGATGTAAAAAATCAAGTCGGCACGTTTCGCCCTGTCCATATTTTTCGTTTTTTTGTGAGACCGCTTGGCGTATGCCGCTACCTGCAAATCATACGCCTTATCCTTTACCATTCTTTTAATTTTAGAGAAAATGCTTGTTCTTTCCTCGTTCATTCGTTTTCTATCTTTCATCATTCACTCCGCAATCAGTTTAAAATGTTGCCATACTTTGTTCCCCAATATTCTTTCGTCCAGTAATCGGCTAATCCGTTAAAATATTGCAATGCGCTTTTTCCTTTTTGCCCAATGCTAATAGAAGGTGATGTGGACACAACCTGATCCACTAAACTGTAAAAGGATAAGTTACTCGAACCAGCCAAGGGAACAGCAGAGTATTTATACAGTTTACTTGTCGCCTGCGGATAAATGACCTCCGAGCTATTATGATATTGTATCGCTGCTTTTACCAAATACGAAGCATTTTTCTCGTCTTCTTCCGTAAGCGAGTATTTAAGCGCAAACGGACAATTTACTGTAACGGTAAATTTGGAAAGTCCCCAATCGGACATTGCAAACTGTAAAAATTCTTTTACGAGCGGCAATTTCCAGGATTCAGTCTTTGCATTCACGATAGTCGTAGGATAATTACAAGCGAAAAGTACGTTTCTTTGCCCATTGGGTGCAGCATTAAATAGCGGCATAACCCCTATTCTTCTCACGTTGGCTGCGCAGTCAGGCGAAACTGTTTGCGCCATCAATTTCATCGTTTCAGCAGCTTCGTTATACCACCAGGCACCATCGATCGTCATTGCAATCGGCTTTGTCGTTCCGCCGCCGGAAGAAAAACGGCTTTTCAAGAAGGCATCCTGATTATCAATATTCGTGACTGCGTTATCATTGCATTTATCGCTCAAATAGTTTTTCGTCCCATCGAAAAGTCTTTCTGTGAATTTAAGAGCATAATATTTTCCCGCTTGTTTTTGCAACATATAACCGTTTTCAGGCGTAATTTTTAACGACGTCGTATTTACGCTACCGTCAGCACCTATCGAGGTTACGATGTCCGTTGCCATGCCATCATAGGTATAATTGAGATACATATTATTATATCCGGAACAATTTGCCCAAACACTCATTAAAAACTGATTATAATAAAATTGTAAACTACCGGCATACGTAACGGGAATCACATTATCCGTCACCATTTTATCGCAGAGTACGAAAAATTGATCCATCGTCGCCGGCAACCCGTCGTCGTATGTATCAGAAAGTCCGTCCGGACCGTCAGAAAGATTTTTTTGCTCTTCTGCAAGCTTATAGTTGGTTTTAATCAAATTCCCGTCTTTTGCAAAAAAATAGCCGTTTTGCTCAAACAAATCCACGTCATAATACAAGTTGTAATGTGATTCATATTGCGGCAAACCGTAAAACTTCCCGTCTTCCGCATAAAACTTAATTTGGTCTGCCGTCATTTTAGATGCGATCGTTTTTCCGTCATATGGAGAAACAGCTTTGATTATATCTGTAATATCCACCGCCAAGCCACTGTTTCTCATCGCGTTATAATCAAATGCTTCGGCAAAAATAATCTCGTCGTTAGAGGAGGCAATCATTGAAGTCACCTGCGCGCCATAGTCTGAGGAAACGTTGGGAATAACTTCTACACCAACCTTCTTTTCGCCGTTTGGAAGCGTAAATTCTCTATCTGCGTTTAATTTTTCAAATTCCGCGCCCCACGCTCTGATAAATTCTTGCCCGTAACCGCCATCAAAGCTCCCCACATAAATTTGCACCTTATCCGAGGATATGCTCGGGCCATTGTTATCGGGGAACAACCCTCCGATACCCCCGCCGCAAGCGGTTAAAACACTTGCCGACATTACCATAGCCGTTACCGAAACGATAAGTTTAGTGCCTTTTCTCATAATTTAACTCCTTATTTCCAGGCTCAAAGACCTATTTTTATTTTATTATAGCACAATGAAATCCGCAAGTCTATATTTTTTCTTAATGAAAATATGGATAATCTTAATATAAATTTCAAAGTTTTTTGGATTTTTATGGATTTAATTATTTAAGTTTATTTATATTTTATTGACAAAAATTTGTATATCTTATATAATAATATTACTATGAATTTCATTGCACCTCTTTTAAATATTAGTTTTAATATATCAATCTGTCAACAAGTTACAGTCGGAAACCCAAATCGATATCCTGAATTATTTTCTTGGAACACCGATTTGAATTCAAAATTCATAAATTGGAACTATTATCGCATTTGGGCTATTGTAGACGGATCGGGAACAATTGAAACCAGCTTTGGAAACTACACCTTAAAAAAAGGACAGCTTTATTATCTTCCGGCCTGTTCTATATATAAAACCGATGTATCAGATAAAATGACACAATATTACATAGACTTTTTACCGGACTCAACTTTTACGTCAATGGAAAGCAGCTTTGAGTTTAAGAATATTCGGGAAAAAGAATTTTCTCTCGTTGTTGAATTAATGAAAAAATTAGAAAGTGTTTATAAAAAGAACGATTCAAAATCTCTTTTTATGACGCACTCGATAATGTCTACAATTTTTTCTTTTTTCTACAGCAATTCAACACTCAACTCCACTGATTTCAATAAACTTCTTCCTGCCGTTACGTATATAGAAAAAAATTATACAAAACCTATCACGTTAAAGGAACTTTCGGGATTAACACACTATTCTCCCGAATATTTTTCACTTCTATTCAAAAAATTTTTTAATGTTTCCCCGATTCAATTCTTAATTAAAAAGCGTATCAACGAAGCAAAAAGATTATTGATATTAACACCATTGCCCATTGGCAGTATTGCAAAACAAGTGGGATTTGAAGATCAATTATATTTTTCAAGAATTTTTCTGCAACATACGCATACGCCCCCCAGTGATTTCAGAAAAAAACATCAAAGCATCCATTATTAACAATTTTTAACTATATAAAATCAAAAACGTCGCTCCCGAACGAGAACGACGCCTGCAGACTCTGCCGTTTCGCAAGGTTACCACACCAAATTTTATAAATCGCAAGGATTATAAAATTATAGCAAAAACAGCATAACTCCACCGAGAAGTATGCTCCTTGCGAAATAAATATAAAATTTGATGTGGTAATATTATTATAACCTATTTTATTTTAAAAGTCAATAAATTCTTAAAGACTATACTCTTTTTCTTTTTCGGCTTTTAATAATCCTCTTGGGTGTTCTACAACTCATTTTACGCGACTTTTAAAAAAATTTTTCTTTCCGTACCCTTGCCTGCGACCGATATGTCTTGGCACGGGAACGAATAGGTCCAAAGGTCAGCGTCCGGGAGTTCTCCTATCTTGCGGATATCTCCGAGATTGTTGGCTTTTCCGTGCATTGCTTCGTAACTTTGAATTGCGTATTTGTCTATCTCGCTTATTGCCATTACTCTATGGACAATGCCGATATTCGTTAATGCTTGTGTTTGCGAACCGATAGCTGCGAACAGTTCATTCAATCGCAACGGATTTTCGGTTGTGTATAGTCTTCCATTTAGTCCTCCGTAATAAACAGTAATTCTGCGGAATGCCATAGTCTTTGACATTCAATACCTTCCAATAGTTCGTGTAGCCGAGTTCGGAGAGAAAGTCGAGCCATTTATATGGGCTTTCACCGAAAGCTTTTTTAATTCAAAAAAGAATCGAATATGCGCGCGATTTATTAGCTACGAATTTATACGATATTTCTTCCGTTGCACAAGCTACGGGATACAACGACGTATATTATTTTTCAAACCACTTTAAAAAAAACATCGGAATTTCACCGAGTAAATACAGAAACCAGCGCAAGTAAGCGTTTTTTACAAGTTTTTACGCCCTAATTGTATAACACAAATTGTATAACACAATAATCACAACTCAGCCAGGTCCCGCTTGATTGCAGCATGAATATCCGCGCGCATATCGCATACTTTTTGGTATTCTTCTCTGCCGTATTTTCGTTCCGCACCGGAAATTGCGCTTTAATTTTGTGTTTTTTATAAACAATTTTATATTTTTTAATATACTTTTTTACGCCTTATTTACCGAGCCGAAAAGCGACATTTTGTGCTTTACGGCTTCTTTGATATACTCCACCTTCAAATTTCGCGTTTCAAGATATCCGAGTTTCTTTTCCGCGCCGTCTTTCATCGCCCGCTCGCCAGCAAGACACAAGTCCGTGAAAATATTTACTTTCGCGATTCCTTCGCGAATTGTGTTTTTCAAATCGTCGTCGGAAAGTCCGCTTCCGCCGTGCAGTACGAGCGGCACGCTCACCGCGTCCGCGATTTCTTTCAGTCTTTCGACGTTCAGTTTCGGCTTTTTCTTATAAACTCCGTGCGCCGAGCCGATCGCCACCGCCAACGCGTCTACGCCCGTATTTTCAAGGTACTCTTTCGCTTCCGCTACGGTGGTGTACATATTTTCAAGCGATTCGTCGCCCTGCGCCGCTTCGCCGACGTGTCCGATTTCGCCTTCTACGCTCGCCCCGAACGCGTGAGCGATTTTCACGATTTCTTTCGTTTCTTCTATATTCTGCCCGTACGCTTTCGCCGAACCGTCGAACATCACCGATGAAAACCCGAGCTGCAACGCTTCCAGACACCTTTCGAACGTAAGCCCGTGATCGTAATGCACCACTACGGGAACGCTTGCGCGCATCGCCGCCGCGATCACGCTCGGCGCGATCAGTTTCAATTCGCCGTAAGGCAACAACACTTCCGCAGTACCGAGTATTACGGGAGAATTGCTTTCTTCCGCCGCCTCTATTACCGCCTGCAACATATCCGTGTCGGTGGTATTGAACAGCCCCACCGCATATTTTCCCTTTTGCGCCTTTTTCAAAACTTCGTTTAAGTTTACTAACATATTTTACCTTCTTTTAAAACTCCTCGTTATTTCGTAAATCTCGCTTTTTGTTTTAACTCCGTCAGTTGCGTTTGCCTGCATTATGCTCGCCGCCGCAGCGCGTATCCCCGTTTCCAACACCTGCTCGGGCGCGGCATTTTCGTATATCTCGGTTAATACCCCCGCGCAAAACGCGTCGCCCGCTCCCGTTTTACCTTTAAAAAGTTCGTCGGGGACTATAAGCGAATTTATTTCGGCGTAATTTTCACCTAAGAAACATGCCTTGTCCTCTTTATGAATAATAACGCCCTCTTTAACGCCCATAGTCTTTAATTCTTCCGCTAAAAGGCGCAAATCGTCGGTATTATCCGACTTGCAAAGCGCGGCTGCCTCGAGTTCGTTTATTATAAGATAATCGACGAACGGCAGGCAGGGCAAAACCTTTTCGTAAGCGTCCGCGGTAGAACTCACTAAGTCTATGGACGTCTTTATCCCGCGTTTTTTAAGTTCGCGCAATATCTTTACGCCGTCGCCGTTATCGACTTTTTCAAGTAGCAAAAAATACCCCAAATGAAATATATTTGCGGTTATTTTGTCAAAGTCTATATCGTCGTAACCGAAATCCGCGCTCGCGCCCGCATAAGTAAAAAATGTGCGTTCGCCGCCTTCGATGCTCATAACCTGCGTAAAACTCGTGCCGAGCGTTTCGGCTCTTTTTATCCCGTCGGCGTTCACCCCGTTACGGCGAAGGGTGTCAAGTAAAAACTCGGCTTTACCGTCTTTACCCACTTTACCGTAAGCGTAAACGCTTAAATCGGGGGCTATTCTTTTTATATCCACGCCGACGTTGGGAACGAGTCCGCCCACGGAGCGATTAACGCCGTAAACTTGCGTTAATCGCCCCATAGCGGGGTATTCTTTAATTATATTTATCTCGTCTACGAGTGCCGAACCCGCAACCGCTATGCCGTTCATCTCAGTTCGCGTCGGGGCAAAGCGGACCCGCAAGTTCTTTCAGATAAAAAAGCTTTCCGGGGAGCGTGGGAATATAGCTTGACGTAACGAACCGCGTGGGGCGATAGCGAAGCGTCATCCAGAAGCTCATTCCCTGCCATTGCATTCCGCGGGAAAGCGCGCCGTCCGCGCCGCCGATCGCGTAGTCCGCGGAAAACATCAGTTTCGGTCCGATCGTGTTCGCGCGGCACGGCACAAGCGACGTGCGGCTTCGGAACGACGTGATCGCGTTCTGCTCGATCGTCAGCGGGTGCAGTTTTACCCCCACCCGATACGGCTGTTTCAGCCATTCTTCGTCCGAAGAAAATTCCGCGCCGATCATCGGCTCCCAGAACGCAATATGGCACATTCTGCCGATGCCGTACACAAGCACCAGCTTCGCGCCGTCCGCTTTCAGCTTCGCGATCTTTTCGGGATACGTGGGCAGATTATCTTTCAGCGCGAAATTTCTGTGCGTTATAGGCACGGTGTTTTTGCCGAGCGGGTTATAAAACGCGTTTTCCATCGCGCTTTGAAACGATGCTTCGCCCGTGATCGTGTTCCCTTCGCCGTCCGCCCATTCGTCCATATTGAAACACCACACGTTTTCGCAAGATTCGTTCCATTCCTTTAAGAAATACACCGCCCATTTGTACATTCCCATCGGTCCGACGGGCAGAATAAACGCGATTTTCCGCTTCTCCGCGTTCGCTTTGCGTATCTCGTTCGCGATTTCGTGTCCCATTTTCACGTCGAATTCCGCTACGTCTTTGCACTCGATCGGCGTGAAATCTTTGTTCCAGAAATCCTGCCGCTCGCCTACGCTTTCGGGCGCGTTCGCACAGCATTTGTCTATTTTTTCGAAATCCCACCCTTCGGGGTAAAATCCTTCCAGCAAACTTCCTTTCACCGTTGAATTGAAATCCATTTTTCTTTTCTCCTCATTTATGTTTTTTATTTGGTTATGTTTTTTATTTGGTTATGTTTCGTTATTCGGCTACGGTAATAACCGCTTGGTTGTGCCTTTTAAGTATACCTGACATTGACGGAAACCTTCTGCATACGCCGCGCCGCATTGATAGCCGCGATACCTGCTGCACGTGCGCACCATATCCGCAAAGTCGATTCCGTCGTGTTCTCTCATCCATACAAGCTGACTTTCGTGGCATTCGAGCATCTTGATTTTCAAGTCGATTTCGTCAGAAATGTCCACGAATTCCGTAGGGTTGAAATTCACGCCCGCAAGCGTGTCCATATAATATATCGGCACTAATTTCGCCGCTTTTTCGCCGCCCACGTGATAATTCGGCAAAGTCGCCGTAAAACTCGCGTCGAACACCAGCCGCGATACCGCCGTGTGATCGGGCATATAATCGTCCGGGTTGTGCGTGATGATAAAATCGGGTTGCGCGTACTTGATCACTTCCACCATTTTATCCCGCGCCGCCTTGTTGTTATCGAAAATATCGAGATCGTTGAACATTCCGCCGATAACCTCTATTCCCGCCAGACTTCCCGCCTTTTCCGCTTCTTTTTTACGGATTTCGGTAAGCTCGTCGGGCGGAATGATGACGTGTCCCAGATTACCTGTGGAAGCGTGGCAGACGATGACTTTATCTCCGCGCTTTACGCATTTTGCAAGCGTGCCGCTGCACGCGATTTCTATGTCGTCGGGGTGCGCCCCGATTGCCAATACCCGCATTCTCGTTACCTCCCTGCGCGTTATTTCAAGTTTATTATACAACCGCAAAGCACGTTCGTCAATGGCTTATAATCTACAAAAAGTATAAAATAATACACTTATTTTTACTATAATTTAATTGCTATTTTCTGCATTTTATGCTATCATAAAGGCATGAGAAAAAAATATTTTCAATACAAAGCGGAAAATTTAATCCACGTGAAAAACATCGTTACCGTTCACGATTTTTATTTCGACAAGCATTTTAAAAGCGAAGAAGAAAGCCACGATTTCTGGGAAATCGTCTATGCGGAAAGCGGAAAGATTCTGTATTCGTGGAACGGCGTAACGGGCGAGCTGGGCGCGGGGCGGATTTTATTTCATAAACCGAACGTTACTCACGCTTTGCAAGCGGACGGAGAACACGATGCGCACATGATTATTATTTCGTTCAATTGCAAAAGCGAAGCGTTGAAATACTTTGAAAATTTTACGGGCGATCTTTCGGACAAACTTAAAAAATACGTTTTCGAGCTTGTAGAAAACGGCGGCAGAATTTTCGATCTTTCTTCTTCTACGCCCGAAACGAAAAAAATGCCAGAAAAAGAAAACCCGCCGCTCGGCGGGATTCAGATTCTTAAAAACACGCTTGAATTGTTTCTGATTTATCTTTTGCAAGCGGAAACGGCAAAAAGTAATGCTTCGGCGGTGTTTTTGCCGCCGCGCGACGACGAAAATTCGCTCGCCGATACCGTGAAATCGCTTTTGAATAACAACGTTTACGGGAATTTATCCATCGACGAAATCTGCGATAAAACCTATTATTCAAGATCGTATTTGTTCCGCGAATTCAAAAAGGAAACGGGCGTTACCGTGATGGCGTATTACAACGCGCTGAAAATAAACGAAGCCAAACGGCTTTTATCTTCCACACAATTCAGCGTTGCCGAAATTTCCGCTTTGCTGTTTTTCGATACCCCGAACTATTTTTCGAAACAGTTTAAAAAATCCGTCGGCATCACGCCGCTTGCATTCAGAAAATCTAAATAATATTTTTTATTGATTTTTAATTTTTTTCCGCCGTGATTTCTTCTTCAAGTTTTTTCACGTCTTCGGGCAAGGGTGGCAACGTACCCGCTCTTAAACACGCCGCCGAGCCGAACGCCACCGCGCGGCGCAAACGATCTTCCTCGTTTTTTCCCGTAACGTATGCGCTTAAAAACCCCGCAATCATACTGTCACCCGCGCCGATCGTGGAGACCGCGTCGATTTCCGGCGCGTTTGCAAAAAATTCGCCGTTGCCGCCTACCAACGTCGCGCCCTTGCAGCCAAGACTCAAAAGCACGTTTTCTATGCCCGTCGCTTGTAACCTTTTCGCTGCGGTTAGCGCGCCTTGCGGCGTGTTTATCTGCATTTTTAAATACGCGCTCGCCTCGTCCTCGTTCGGTTTGATCAGCCACGGTTGAAAATCCGCCAAATCCGCCATGGTAAACGAGCGCGAATCGATTACGATTTTTGCCCCGCATGACCGGAAATCTTCTAAAAACGCTTTTACGTCGCTCACCGAAACGCCGTCGGGAATACTGCCCGTCAACGTAATCACCGCGCCTTTTTCCACTTTGCCGATACTCTCGGCAACCCGTTTCAGCACGCTTTTATCGCACGTGAATCCGTGAAACGAAATGCGCGTTTCGTCCGCCCCGTCGCCGCTGTGCAACGTTATATTCTCGCGGATACGCCCCGGCGTTTTTATCAGTTTATACGTCAGCTTTCCTGCTTTCAGTTGCAGTTCGAACTCACCGCAATTTTCACTGCCCGCGACGATCACCGCCGAATTTTCAACGCTGTCCTCCGTAAGCGCGCGGGATATGTTCACGCCTTTACCGCCTGCTTCGAGCGACTAAATTTCCGCTATGTTCTCGTGATACGGGCGGAACGCGCTCACAAAGCAATGCATATCGAATGCGGGATTACAAACGCTGACGAAGCTTTTTTACGCGAGTGAATCTACGATACGCAGAGATTTGAATGCCCTTGAAAAGAGCGGTTTGATCTTGCGCTCACACGGAAAAGCGATCAGCAATTCGCAAGGGAAAGACGTGAGCATATCGTTTTCCAACAGAAAAAATTTTAATCTGCGGGAAAAGCGGGCGATTGCCGAAGCCGCGATTTCGGCGTGCGTGAAAGAGGGCATGGTGGTAATGTTGGACGCGTCTTCCACCGCCGCAGAAACGATCAGATTCTTAAAAAATTATAAAGACGTGATTGTGCTGACGAGTGGCATCGAAACGCTTATGTATCTGGCGCAAACCGACTTGCAATATTTTTCTTCGGGCGGGCAGGCGTTTAATAAATCGTATTCGTTTATCGGGCAAACGGCGATCGACACGGTTAAAAGTATGAATGTGGACGTGTGCTTCGTTTCGTGCCACGGATTATCGGAAAACGGTTTTGCCACCGATACTTCGATTTTCGAAAACGACGTGCGGCGGGCGATTTTGGATCAATCGAAACGAAAAGTTTTATTGATGGATTCTTCGAAAATCAATAAAAACTGTTATAGCAATTTATGCAAAATTTCGCTGTTCGACGACGTTTTTTGCGACGCCCCTTTGCCCGAAAACATCGTCGCACAGGTAAAAAATTTTCATTTGGCAAATTATTCGGAAAACAAAAGAGATGAACTTCAAAATTGTAATTTTATTGACTAATTTAATCGATTCTATAATTTTCTACAACCCGCACAACTTTTTCTGCTTTTAATGTTTCCTTGTGTACGTTCACATTCCCCTGTCGCTATGGCATCTGCCACCTGTTTCGCCCTTTTAAGGCTTTTTGATTAAAAATGTTTTAGTGGAAGAGCCATTTTTTACGACTCTTCCGCTCTTATTTTGCCCTTAGACTTCACAGCGTTTCTTTATGGGCATAAAGTAAACCGTGCCAATACACGCAACTCCGAACACGCTTAACCCTATAATCAAGCCCACTTTCGAGCCGCTGTTTTTCGTATCGCTTCCACGCATAAACTGTGGGTACTTTTATTAAACCAACGGAAACCGATTACACTAAAATATCACCTTGTATCCATCGGCGGAGGTCGCTTGGAATTCATGATTTCTGCAAGTTGTTTTTCATACCTGCGCATCATAATTTCCGTCACCTTATGAATAATTTCCTCTCTGGATTCGTCCATTTCCTTTTTGTCTACTTCGTCAAGCCTTACGTATAGCGGAATATTGACTGCGTAACTTCCGTCTTTTCTTCTAAGCCCTATGTATGCGACTTTTTGGTATTGTTCATTCATTTAATTGTCTCCCCTTTATTTCGTGGTTTTAGGTTGTTTTTTAAATATATTTTAGCCTTTAAACGTGCAACATTCCTGCACATTAAAAATTTTTTCAACAAAAAGCCGCTCGGTTTCGACAAGAAAAACCAAACGGCTGAATGAAATACCATTCGACAGAATACTTAATAATTTTGGATTATTTACTAAAAATATTAAGCGCGAAAATGCATTATGACTTGCATTTTTAAAATTAATATGCTATAATATACTTAATAAAAATGGTAGACATACCAAATAAACTAAATCGAGGTGTCTGAAATGGAGATAAAAAGAGATAAATACCTGGAAATGCTTCAAATACGACGTCATAACGGATTTGTAAAAGTTATCACCGGCATCAGAAGATGCGGCAAATCTTATCTTATGAATGATATCTTTTATGAAAAATTGAAAGAAAACGGCGTAAACGAAAATCATATAATTAAATTTGCTTTTGATTCGGCGGAAGATTTGTTGCTTATCGGAGAAGATTTACAGGAACTTGTTGCCAATAAAAAGAAAGTAGATCCGAAGAAATTTATGTCATACGTTTCGCAAAAAATGACCGACAACGATATGTACTACCTTTTACTCGACGAGGTGCAAAATCTTGATTGTTTTGAGGCTGTTCTGAACGGATATTTACGCAAAAAAAATATGGACGTGTATGTAACCGGCAGTAACTCAAAGTTTTTGTCAAGCGATGTATTGACTGAGTTTGCCGGCAGGGGCGACGAAATACACGTTTTGCCGTTGTCTTTTTCGGAGTTTTATGCAAATTACGAAGACGGACTCGACTATGCTTTCGACGATTATATGGTTTACGGCGGCTTGCCTGCGGTTGCTTTAATGAAAACTCCGGAACAAAAATCAAGTTACCTTAAAACTCAATTGCAAAACGTTTATCTTAAAGATATAGTTGAACGCCATAACCTAAACTCGGATGCAAATATCGGCGAGTTGCTTGACATCATCGCATCGGGGATTTCTTCGTTAACTAATCCGACGAAACTTGCAAACACTTTCAAAAGCGTTAAAAATTCGTCGTTAAGCGCGCTTACTATCGATCACTATATTACCTATATGCAACAGGCGTTTATGCTTTCCAAAGTAAACAGATACGACGTAAAAGGCAAAAAATATATCAGTACGCCATATAAAATATATTTTGAAGATGTCGGTTTGCGCAATGCAAGACTTGATTTCAGACAGATAGAAGAAACGCATCTGATGGAAAACATAATTTACAATGAGTTACGTTATCGCGGATATAACGTTGACGTCGGCGTGGTAGATACTCGAGAAACCGTTGACGGCTCGTCGGAAAGACGACAACTTGAAATTGACTTTGTTGCAAATCAAGGCAATAAACGTTATTATATTCAATCGGCTTACGATATCCCGAATGAAGATAAAATGAAACAAGAAACAAAATCGTTTGATAAAACCAACGATTCCTTCAAAAAAATAATCGTTGTCGGCAAAAGTATGAAACCGCGTCGCAATGAAAAAGGTTATTTGATTATCGGAGTAAAAGAGTTTTTGTTAGACCCGAATAGTCTGGAACTATAACTATTCGATTTTATTTTTCGGTATTATGGTATCGGAAAAAGTCGGCTCCGTCAAGGGTAGAAAATATTACTGAAAACTGTGAGTTAATCGACTTATACGGCAATATTTTCTACTTATTCCTTGACCGTTCCGCCATTTCCCGATAGGTTGTCTGCCGAAAAAATAAATCTTCTCGGAGGTAAAATGGAAAACGGAATAATTTACGCTCGGTTCAGTTCTCAAAGTCAGAACGAGCAAAGTATAGAGGCTCAAATTCGTATTTGCAGTGAATTTGCCGAAAATAAAGGCATCAAAATAGTCAACGTTTACTCGGATAAAGCCAAAACAGGTACGAATACCGACCGTCCTGCATTTCAAAAAATGGTATCCGATGCTCAAACGGGAGCGTTCAAGTACATAATCGTGTATATGTTCGACAGGTTCGCCAGAAACCGTCGCGACAGCGTTATGTACAAGGAAATGCTCAAAGAAAAATACGGTATAAAAGTTATATCCGCGCTCGAGCCTATATCCGAAGACGAAGGCGGAGAATTTTATGAGATGTTTCTCGAATGGAACGCCGAAAAATACAGCAAACGTCTTTCCAAGCGTATCCGCGACGGCATCGATACGAGCATTGCCAACGGAATGTTTTGCGGCGGAAAAGTGCCTTTCGGGTATCGCCTTGAGATAGAGCAAACAGCCGATAACGCTAAACCTATTAAAAAAGTCGTTATTTACGATGAAGAGGCAGAAATCATCCGATTTATTTTTACTCAATATGCCGACGGTAAAACCAAAAAGGAAATAGCGGATATTGTGAATGAAAAAGGCTATCGCATAAACGGAAAGCGTTTCAAAGGTCGTTCTTTCGACAATTGGATGACCAACGAAAAATATACCGGGAAATTTAAGTTCGGCGGCAGAGATTGCAAAAATATCTACCCCGCAATCGTGGATAAAGCCTTGTTTTTAAAAGTGCAGGAAAAACTTGCCGAAAACAAGTACGTTCTCGGCGGACAGGAAACGGCAAAAGTGCCTTATCTTTTGAGCGGCAAAGTCTTTTGCGGACATTGCGGCTCAGAAATGGTAGCGGATAAAAGTACAGGTAAAAGCGGTAAAAAATATTCCTACTATACTTGCAAGAAAAGGCAAAAGCACGAGTGCGATAAACTCCGTGAAAATAAGGATAATCTCGAAAGTTACGTTACGTCGTGCGTAGTGAACTTTTTGAAAGATAAGAAAAATACGGAAATGGCAGTTGACGATGTATTTTCCTATTACGAAAAACGTACTGACGAAGATAATCTCAGGCGTATCTCTGCACGAATTGCCAATATACAAAGCGAAGCGGAAAAACTTGCCGACGCGTTTATAGACGCGAAGAGCCAACTGTTGAAAAACAAAATTGAAACGAAAATGGCAGAGTATGAAATTCTGCTCAGCGATTTGGAAACGCAAAAGGCGCAACTCGAATTAGAACGCGGTTACAGAATTACGAAGAAAGATCTGCTTGCTTTTATTGAAGAACTGCTTAAAGGCGACGTTAACGATAAAGAATACCAAAAACAAATAATAAACCACCTTGTAAGTCAAGTATTCGTTTCCGACGATGACACCGTAGTGTTTTTTAATCTTCGCGGAGGTAAAGACATCGAAAAACTTACCATAGACGATACAAAAGAGGCTGTAAATAGTGCAAAAGGTGTGCGAACGCAAACATCCCCACTCCACCACAGATGAAAAAAACGAACTCTGATATAAAAACGGAGTTCGCTTTTTTCTTTTCAAGAGACTTTTTCGGCGTCAGATTTAAGTTTTAAGCACAACATATATAATCGAATAATTATCTTTTAGCAGGTATTGAGTGCCCGATATCTGCTATTTTTTTGCTGTCCGATTTATCGCCTTTCGTCTGCGTTTGTAGCACAGTGAAAAGCGGAAGTCAACGGCAACAATTTTTACTTAGAACGTTGATATTGCAGACTGCTACATAAAACTTTTTGCTAGTCGTTGACTTCCGTCTAACCAACTACAAAGCAAAAAACTCCAATCTTTCCCCGGTGCTACCTCCGTTTTTGCCGAAAGGCGAAGTAAATCGGAGGTAAAATACAATGAAAGAAGTAAACAAAGGTATTTTAGATAACGATATGGTTATCTCTGCAGAAAACATACAGAAAATGGGCGAAGTTATCGCCTTGACCTGTATCAAGACGGTAATTAACCGTTCGGGCAAAGATTTGCATTATCTATACAAAGGACTATTGCGAGATATGAACCGCTCAAAAGACGATTTATCGCCGTTTTCAAACGCATACGATATAGCGCAAGAGGCAATGCTGTTTCTTTGCCAACATATAGGTGAGAAACTCGGTGACGACTATACTACGAAATATGGAAAGGTTGTAACTATCAAAAGTGCTTGTTATCGTTGCGCCGACAATTATTTACAAAAGCAATACACACGCCATTTATCAAACACAATAAGCCTTGACGAGCGAATTACGGCAGAACCCGAAATAATATTCGGCGACGAGAAGAAAAACGATTATACCGCCGTTGACGGGCTTATATCGAAGATGAAACTTTCCGCCGCTGAATACGAAACGTTATGTGCCTATATGGCAGGGCTTACTTATCTCGAAGTAACTCGGCTTTTGAACGTAAATCGCACGACGATTTGGCGTAGAAGAATGAGCCTGCAAAGGAAATATGAACTTGCGACAAATAGCCTGTAATATAAAAATATAGACGGATAAGTCACTAAGATATGTCCGTCTATTTTTATGCCGTATTAACGCTTTTAATGTGCTAGTATGGCAAGCAATATCAATTATTAGGTTTTCCGAGATATAAGACATTTCTTTCCTTATAGTATAAAAAAGATATATCGAGATAAAATTTATTAACATTTTCTTCTTGCAATAAATTTTCGGCATATACAAAATTGTCAGAAACGCATTTATAGTATTTTGTTGTTACATTTAATAAACCGTTTTTTATCTTTCCGTCTTGTAACAAATATACTTCTTGTCTATTTGGTATATTATCCATTAAAAGCAAAAAATCAGTTCTTAAATTTTGCCATATTTTTGTCAACATATCAATGTGTAATCTTAACAATATTATATAAAAATTAGATAATACATCATGTAAATTTGTCATTCGCGCCGAGCAATTCTTTAGTTCTTGCTTAAATCGTTGTTGGCAACAAGAAGAATCACTTAAAGCATTATTATCAATTTCAAAATTTACATCTACATGGTCTTGCCAAAACTTTTTTGAAATACGTAATATAGCCAAGTCTTCATGTATGATATAATTTCTTAAGTTGTATATAAATCGATATTCAAAATAAGTATCATATATGTGCTTTTTCACATCCTTAAAGTTAATATACGAGTAGAATGTTCCAACAAAATTAAACAGGTATCTATTACATTCAATTGCATCAATATTTTTTATATCATTTTGTTTGGATTGCATATAAAAAGTCAACTCGGCAAGATTTCTTTTGACAATTTGGAACAAATAATGACATCGCATATTATTTCCTAAATTTTTCATAGAGATTATTAAATTTTCAGCAAACTCATCTGAAATGTTTTTCGTCAAATTATTTGTGCCATCAAAATGTGGTTCGCTTAATGTAAACATATCTTTACTCCATGTATTTTATAATG
>ERZ1107006.392-NODE-392-length-44884-cov-145.205157_pt1 | contig 44884 bp, 38 predicted proteins | sample MGYA00403696_ERZ1107006 | MGnify/ENA primary metagenome ERZ1107006 (study PRJEB35170, sample SAMEA104062441) | human gut metagenome | biome: human gut; feature: human-associated habitat; material: faeces | place: Denmark | collected 2012-08-13 ...
AAATTACCTGTCAAAACTTTTGGAGGCGAACGCATTTTGATGCGTCCGCCCTGATAGAACCTGTGATAGACGATTTCTTCTGAAGACCATAACCTATTACGACAAACTCGTCGAGATGCTGGGCGTCTTCTTCCAGTTTCACTTCTATCTGTTTGCCAGACTGAGCGCTTACCTCCTTGGTCTTGTAGCCAAGGAAAGAAATGACCAACTTACCCTGATGGGCAGGGATGGAGAAGTTGCCATCCACATCGGTGCTGGCACCTATCTTGGTGTCTTTCCACCTTACATAGGCACCAGTGACAGGTTCACCAGCCTGGTCGATCACCTTACCCTTGACGAAGTCCTGGGCGTTTGCAAATTGACATACCCACATGAAAGTAAGCATGAGTGCCCACTTCATGTAGTAGTGCAGTGTTTTGTTCTCTCTCATAAAAATATTTATTTTCAAATATATAACTTGTTCTGGGGAGATTTCTTTTTGAGGAATTCGGGGGAGTTAAGAAGTTAAGGAGTTAAAGGAGTTAAGACGTATGTCTTGCTGTTTAAAAATTACTCTAAAAAGACTATTGTCTTAACTCCTTAACTCCTTTAACTCCCTTGAACTTCTGAACTTGCGAAAGTAGAGTTACTTATTGTTCAGCAACTTCTCCATGAGAAGAATCTGATAAGAGTAGAAGTCGCGGGTGCTGCCAGTAGCGGTAGCACGATAAGCACGATACTTGTTGAGTACACGCTGCAGGCTTCCTGTCATCAGGGCACCAGTCTCAGCATCGCTGAGCATGCTGCCACCATAATTGATACGTACGAAACTGTCGGTCATATCGTTGGCATTGCAAATCTGCTGCGACATCTCGAGGTCGTTCTGCCACAACTGGTCGTCGGTGAGCCCCCTGGTCTTCTTGCCTGTCTCGGGCTGCAAGCCAGTGCGCTGCATCATCAGATTGATGGCATTAGACTGCAGAGCCTGCTCGGCATAAGAAAGTTTTCCACCCACAGGAGCCTTGAAGATCATGTTGGTCAGGTCGTTCATATAACCTTCGATGGTGTAGTTGGCGTTGGCATTTACCATTCCACCTTCCTTGATGCGATAGAGTGCTGTGGGGTTAAACAGTGAAGAAATGGTGCGCTTGCAGATGTTCTTGTTGACATCCAGACTCAGTTCCATCTTGTTCAGCAGGGCATGAGGTGTGAGCCAACTGTCGAAGCTGCGCATCTGTGCAAGCAGTCATGTGAGGGCTTCCTTCTGACGTGCCTTGTTGATGTAGTTCATGCTCTGAGCCTGACCGTCGCCTTGTCTGATTTCAGTATATTCGATGCCACCGATATAAGATGCCACATGGTTGATGTAGCGGGTGTACTGCTTGGTAACCTCACGATAGAGTTCCTCCAAGTCGTCGTATCTCTCGCCCTTCTCCATGGTCCAGTTCTCGAAGTTCTTCATCAGAATCTTCATGTTGCTGATACCATAGTTGCTGGCTTTGATATGGTCGTTTCCAAGGTCCTCTGTCAGGTCGGTTGGGTCTACGGTACCTAAAACCTGCTGAGCGCCAAACTGGAATTTCTTATCGTTGGCTTTTTCGGCAATCCATTTGTTAAGAGTAGCCACTTCCTCTTCAGGAGTATTGGCGCCCTTGATGATTCTGTAACCCCAGTTGATGGCATACTTGTCGTATACACCGATAACAGGAGGAGTAAGACGCACGCCTTTCTCCAAATCGCCAGGCTGGGCGATGTAGTTGTTGCGGGCATAGTCCATGATACTTGGTGTGGTGCCATACTGCTGTGTGAACTTTGGATCTCTCAGCTGCTCAACGTCGAAAGCATAGCTGGCACCCATGTTGTGCATCAGACCCAGGGTATGACCAATCTCGTGGGCTGCTGCATAACGGATAGACTCGCGCATCACATCATCATCGAAGATGTTCTTGCGAACTCGCTTGTCTACAGCTGCAGTCTGGATGAATCGCCAGTTGTGCAACAGGGATACGATGTTGTGATACCAGATGACGTCGGCGGTGAGGATCTCGCCAGTACGAGGGTCTTTATGACTTGGACCCATGGCATTGGCGGTAGATGTAACTGCATACTTGAAGCAGTTATAGCGCATATCGTCTGGATCGAAGTCTGGATCGTTCTTGGGATAGTCTTTAGCAATGATGGCATTCTTGAAACCTGCCTGCTCGAAAGCCTGGTTCCAGTCTTCTATACCCGTCTTGATGGTTTTTCTCCACTTTTCAGGGAAGGCAGAATCGACATAGAACACGATAGGTTTCTGTGGCTCTACCAGTTCGCCGGCAAAGTACTTGTCCATATCCTCGGGCTTGGGTTGCAGGCGCCATCTGTTGATGTAGGTCTTGCTCTCCACCTTGTCCTTGGAAGAACTGTATATGTTCTTGTTGTTATTGAAGAAACCCACTCGGTTGTCCTGGTATCTCATAGGCATAGGATCCTCGGGCAGGACAAAGAGTGAACGGTGAACCTTCACAGAGTAAGGCTTCTTGATCATACCTGTGGTGTTGAACGACAGGGTGCTCTCTATCTCGATGTTCTTAGGGAAAGTCTTCACGAAGTCGATGCTGGAAGCATCGGCAGAGAAAGTACCCTTGATGGCATTGGCATCGCCGAAGAGTTTAGAAAAAACAGAAACCTCTTTTAGTGGAGAGATATAAGCCTCGTTGGTACCGAAGAAAGAAGTCACGTCAATAACGACATTGCCATTATTGCGTGCAGCAATCTTGAAACCTTTCATACGAGGATTCAAGAAATTCTTGTCGAAAGAGGCTGCGATAGGGTCGTTTTTGTCTACGACATTGTTGCTCTGTATGAGATTGATGTAAACATTGCGCTCATCTTTAGAAAATTGTATGAGCAAAGGAGTGTTAATCATCTGTCCAGCCACAAAATCCTGTGTGTCGCTGGTGGCTGCCATTCTGTTGGCTAAGATATACTGGCGGTGGAAGGCAGAGTCGGGCAACTCAAAGTAGAGTTTACCACTTTTGTTGTTGTAGATAACAGTAAACAAACCTGTATCTATCTTTCCGCCCTTGGTGACTTTAGCATAGTCTGTTTTAGTGGAATCAGACTTAGCTGTCAGCAAGTTAAGGCTCTTTTTCTTGCTCTTGGCTTGGGTGTTCAGTGATGGGGGGGGCAAAGCAGATGCTTGCAGCCAATACCAATGTGGATAATCTCATAATAAATGTTTTTTCTTTTCGTTTTATTCTGTACGTTATTTTTTTTAACGGCGCAAAGTTACGTATAAAAAATGAAAAAACAACCATAATAAAGGAAAAAATATCGATTTGTAGCAGAATTAACAAAAAAAGTAAGCGAATTGATAGGATTTTTTTGATAAACCTTCTCTTATTACCCTATTTGCGAAAGTTGAGTATATATAATAAGGTATAGGGACGGAAAGAGGGATGGAATAGAGCAGAAAGTGATAAAAAATAATCGAAATTGCAATTTTTATCGACAAAAAGTTTGTAGATTGAAAGAAAAAGTGTAAATTTGCAATCGAAACAATAACGAAACAATATTATTCATAAATAATAAGCAAATGACAACATTCGTATCTTCAACAGCATGGTGGTGGCGTATCTCAAGATTGAAACAGTCGTGAGTCGATAAGCCGTGTGTGGATATGAAAATCCTAAGAGAGATAGAAAAGGCCTGCCGTAACTTGCGACAGGTCTTTTTTCTTTAAGGTCTGTTACAGGTAGAAGGAGGGTTTGAACGAAGATAACAACAAAAAATATAGGAGACAAAACTTATGGAAATGAAGGACATTTTGAACAGAATGTTGAATCATGAGGAACTTTCCCGAGAGGAAACCAAGAACATCATCGTTGGCATCACAAAGAGTGAGTTCCCCGAAGAACAGATCACAGCCTTGCTTACAGGCTTGCAGATGCGTGGTGTGACCGTGGACGAGTTGTTGGGCTTTCGTGACGGAATCCTGGCGACAGGAGTTCCTGCCATCCTCGACTGCGACAGATATATAGACGTAGTAGGAACGGGAGGCGACCGTAAGAATACATTCAATATTTCTACCACCTCGTGCTTCGTCATAGCAGGTGCCGGATATAAGGTGGCCAAACATGGAAACTATGCTGCCACATCGGTGAGTGGAGCTTCCAATGTGATTCTGAATCATGGAGTACATTTCACTGACGATCTCGACAAACTCAACCGCTCCATCAATGAGGCTGGTATCGTGTACCTTCATGCACAGTTGTTTGCCAAGGCGATGAAGTTTGTCGGTCCTATTCGCAAGGCCTTGCAGTTTCCTACCGTCTTCAATCTCTTAGGTCCTTTGGTCAACCCCAGCCAGCCTTCGTGTCAGTTGCTCGGAGTTGCCAATCTCGACCAGATGCGCCTCTATAACCAGGTATATCAGAAGATTGGCATCGACTATGGCATCGTCAACAGTATAGATGGATATGATGAGATTTCGCTGACCAGTGACTTCAAGGTAACAACCAACGACTATGAGCGCATCTTCAAACCTCAAGACTTAGGTTTCGAGACAGCCAAACCGGAAGAGGTTAGAGGTGGAGCTACCGAAGAGGAGGCAAAGGACATCTTTGATGCCGTACTTGAAAACCGAGCACTTCCTGCCCAGAAGAATATCGTTTTGGCAAATGCAGCCTTTGGTATCCAGGTGATGGAGAAGGGCAAGAAGAGCATTGAGGAGTGTGTGGAAATAGCACGCGAGAGTATAGACTCGGGCAAGGCCCTTGCCACTTTCAAGAAATTTGTGGAACTGAATAGTTAAAGGTAAAAAGGTAAAAAAGTAAAAAGGTAAAAAAAGTGAAAAAAGTTGAACATGGCTGATATATTAGAAGAAATCGTAGCTCATAAGCGAATAGAGATGGAGCAGCGCAAGCGCTTCATATCTCCACGCCAGATGGTAACGCTGACCGACAGGAAGATAAAGGCTGACGAGGGACTTACCCCAGGAGGCAGCATGCGTGACGCCTTGATGTCATCATCCACAGGTATTATTGCCGAGTTCAAGCGCAAGTCGCCCAGCAAGGGATGGATCAAGAAAGAAGGCAAGGCGAGCGTTATTCCTTTGGGCTATCAGCAGAATGGAGCTTCGGCATTGAGTATTCTTACCGATATCGACTATTTCGGAGGCTACGACGAATATATACAGGAGGCCCGCCATGTGGGTGTTACCTTACCTATATTATATAAGAACTTCGTCGTAGAGGAATATCAGCTTTTGCAAGCCCGCTATTGTGGTGCTTCGGCTGTGCTTCTGATTGCTGCCTGTCTGACAAAGCAGGAATGTAAAGATCTTCTGAATATGGCGCATCAGTTGGGACTGGAAGTCTTGTTGGAGATGCATAACGCCCAGGACTTCGAATATGCTGAGTTGGCCCCCGATATGTATGGCATCAACAACCGCAACCTCGGAACTTTCGTTACGGATGTGGAGAACAGTTTCCGCCTGGCAGAACAGTTGCCCAAGGATGTATGCAGAGTGAGCGAAAGCGGTATCTCCAATCCGGAAGTTGTCAGAAGACTTCGTGAGGAAGGCGGTTTCAGAGGCTTCCTGATGGGAGAGCAGTTTATGAAACAGGCCGACCCCGGCATAGCCTTGAATGAGTTTATAGCCAATTTGTAATTTTAAAAGTAGAACCGTCTTTAAAGCATTATGATTATAAAGGTATGTGGCATGCGCGATGCCGACAACATTCGCGATATTTCTGCACTGGGAGTCGACATGATAGGCCTGATTTTCTATCCTCCGTCACCCCGATATGTGCAGCAGTTCAGCAGTGGGGCTGGCATTATTCCCGACTATGCACCCGACATGGGAAAGACACCACTCAGGGTGGGTGTCTTTGTAGACGATATGCCTCAGAATATAGTGACAAGAGTCTATAATTACAAACTCGACTATATTCAGTTGCACGGCAACGAACCACGCGAGACATTGGAGAACCTGCGTGCCACTATCGACCCTGATATCAAACCCAAAATCAAGATAATCAAGGCCATCAGTGTAAGTTCGGCCGAAGACATTAAAAAATATAAGGAATATGTAGGAGCTGCCGACCTCTTCCTCTTCGACACCAAATGTAAGACTGTGGGTGGAAGTGGTGAGCAGTTTGATTGGCAAGTCCTGCAGGCTTATGATGGCGATGTGCCATTCCTACTGAGTGGTGGCATCGGCCCCGATGATGCAGAGCGTATCAAGAACTTTCATCATCCCAAGTGCATAGGCATCGACCTCAACTCGAAGTTCGAGATTGAGCCAGCACTCAAAGATGTAGAGAAACTCAAGCAATTCCTTGTAAAGGTAAAAAAGTAAAAAGGTAAAAAAGTAAAAAGGTAAAAAAGTAAAAAGAACCCTCTTGCTTTAGAAAAGGTAAAAAAGTAAAAAAAGCAAACAATGAACAAGATAAATCAACTATTTGAAAGTCGTAAAGAACGCAAGCTGCTGAGCTTGTATTTCTGTGCCGGTTGTCCCACTCTCGAAGGCACGGGCGATGTCATCAAGGCAATGGAACGTCATGGCATCGATATGATAGAGGTGGGCATACCTTTCAGTGACCCTTTGGCCGACGGACCTGTCATTCAGAGTGCCGGAACGCGGGCTCTGAAGAACGGTATGACCGTGAAGACTCTCTTCGGACAACTGAAAGCCATCAAGGGCGAAGTAAGCCTTCCTCTTGTGCTGATGGGCTATCTCAACCCAATCATGCACTTTGGCATCGAGGCTTTTTTCAAAGAATGTGTTGAGGCTGGAGTGAGTGGAACCATTATTCCCGACCTGCCTTTCGACGACTATCTCAAGGTGGTGAAACCTATAGCCGACAAGTATGACATTCGTGTCATCATGATGATAACTCCAGAAACCAGCGAGGAGCGAATCCGTTTTATCGACGAGCATACCGACGGATTTATCTATATGGTCAGTTCGGCAAGTATCACTGGCGCTCAAAGCAGTTTCGGAGATGCCAAACTCGCTTACTTCAACCATATCAACGGTATGAAACTTCGCAATCCCCGAATGATAGGTTTCGGTATCAGCAACAAGCAGACTCTCACCAGTGCCCAGGACAATGCAGCGGGAGCCATCATTGGAAGCAAGTTTGTTACCTTGCTCAATGAGACACTCGATCCAGACAAGGCACTCGATGAACTCTTTGAGGCACTGAAAAAATAAGTGAAGAACGAAGAGTGAAGAATTCATCTGTTTCGTTTGTGGCACAAGGGCGAAAGTCTAATTTAATATTTAACATTTAACATTTAATTCACGATGTATCAAGTTGACGATAAAGGATTTTTTGGAAAATTCGGTGGCGCATACGTGCCAGAGATATTATATAAATGTGTGACAGAACTGCAGCAGGCCTGCAAGCCTATCATTGAGAGCGAGGAGTTCAAGAAACAATATCATCAGTTGCTCAGAGACTATGTTGGTCGTCCTTCACCTCTCTATTATGCCAAACGCATGAGCGAGAAGTATGGTTGCCAGCTCTATCTGAAGCGTGAGGACCTGAACCATACAGGAGCACACAAGATCAACAATACCATCGGCCAGATTCTGATGGCAAAGAAGATGGGCAAGACCCGTATTATCGCCGAGACAGGAGCCGGTCAGCATGGTGTGGCAACAGCCACCGTCTGTGCCTTGATGGATATGAAGTGCGAAATCTTTATGGGTGCTACAGATGTGGAGCGTCAGCACACCAATGTGGAGCGTATGAAGATGTTGGGTGCCAAGGTGAATCCTGTGCGTACGGGCAACATGACCTTGAGTGATGCCTGTTCGGAGGCTATACGTGACTGGTGCTGTCATCCACAAGATACTTTCTATATCGTAGGAAGCACCATGGGTCCTCATCCTTATCCAGACATTGTGGCAAAGATGCAGAGTGTCATCTCCGAGGAACTGAAATGGCAGTTGCAGGAAAAGGTGGGTCGCGATTATCCCGATTACCTCATCGCCTGTGTGGGCGGAGGCAGCAATGCGGCAGGTACCATTTATCATTATATTGATGATGAGCGCGTTCAGATTTATCTTGCCGAGGCAGCAGGACATGGAATCGATACCAACTATACAGCAGCCACCATGCATTGCGGAACAGAAGGTATTATCCATGGGGCGAGAACACTCGTTATGCAGACCGAGGACGGACAGATAGAGGAAGCTTTTACCATCAGCGCAGGTCTTGACTATCCTGGTATCGGACCCATGCATGCCGACTTGGCAACCCGTGGCCGCAGTCATGTGCTTGCCATTAAGGACGACGAGGCTATCTATGCCGGTTATGAGTTGACACGTATGGAGGGAATCATCCCAGCCATAGAGAGTGCTCATGCTGTGGCAGCGCTGAAGAAAATGAAGTTCAAGAAAGACGATGTCGTTGTCCTGACAGTGAGCGGTCGAGGTGACAAGGATGTTGAAACTTATTTGTCTCATAAAGAAATGGCAGGAGAATATGGCAACTTTTAATTATATGACCCAAACACGTAAGATTCTTGCTGACCTCTATACACCGGTGGGAGTCTATATGCGATTACGAGATATTTATCCACAGTCTGCGTTGATGGAGAGTTCCGACTATCATGGTACAGAGAACTCGCGTTCCTTTATCGGTGTGCACCCCATAGCAAGCATCGCCGTAGGACATGGAGTGGTGACAGCCACCTATCCCGACGGAAGAGTGGAGGAAAAAGAGTTGCCCGCCTTCGGTGAGGGCAAAGGAGAAAAATGCAAACTCGCCATCTCGAAAGCCTTCAATGACTTTATCCAGGCTTTCCATGTTGAGGGGGAGGGCAGTGAGTGCTGCGGTCTGTATGGTTTCACAACCTTTAATGCCGTGCGCTACTTCGAGAACATTCCCGTGCTGGATACGACGATGGAGAAGAACGATGCACCTGATATATATTATATTATGTATAAGAATATCATCGTCTTCGACCATTTCAACAACACCATGCAACTCATCACCCTCGGTGAGGAGGCAGAGCTCGATGCGCTCATGAAAGCCATCAACAAGGCCAATGTGAAACCTTACGATTTCCATCCTGTAGGCGAGACTACTTCCACCCTTACTGATGAGGAGCATAAGGCCAATATCCGCCGTTGCATACAGCATTGTCTGAGAGGCGATGTGTTCCAGATTGTGGTAAGCCGCAGGTTTGTGCAGAAATATGAGGGCGATGACTTCAAACTCTATCGAGCCCTTCGCAGCATCAATCCGTCGCCTTATCTTTTCTACTTCGACTTTGGCGGTTTCCGCATCTTCGGCTCATCGCCCGAGACCCACAACCGCATTGTCGGTGACAAGGCTTTCATCGACCCAATAGCAGGAACCACCAAGCGTACAGGCAACATGGAGCAAGACCGCAAGGCAGCAGAGTTCCTGCGCAACGATCCCAAGGAAAATGCCGAGCATGTGATGTTGGTGGACTTGGCACGCAACGACTTGAGCCACAACTGTCATGGAGTAAAGGTTGATTTCTATAAGGACATGCAGTTCTATAGTCATGTGATTCATTTGGTGAGCAGAGTGAGCGGTACGCTTGATGAGCAGGCCGATCATATCAAGGCATTTATCGATACCTTCCCAGCAGGAACATTGAGTGGAGCGCCCAAGGTGAGAGCCATGCAGATTATCTCAGAGCTGGAGCCGCACAACCGAGGTGCCTATGGCGGTTGCATCGGTTTCATCGGACTCAATGGCGACTTGAACCAGGCTATTGTCATCAGAACCTTTATCAGCCGTAACGGTGAACTGTGGTTCCAGGCAGGAAGTGGTGTCGTGGCAAAGAGCAACGACCAGTATGAGTTGGAAGAATGCAACAACAAACTGGGAGCCTTGACCAAGGCAATTCATATTGCAGAAGAGCTATAGAAGAGTGAAGAATGAAGTATGAAGAATTCAAATGCTTCAAGTAAACACTACACATTAAACATTATAAAGATGAAAATAGTAATCATAGATAATTATGACTCCTTTACCTACAATCTTGCCCATCTGGTAAAGGAATTGGGAGCCGATGTAACCGTTTACCGCAACGACCAGTTTCAGTTGCGTGAACTCGACCGGTTCGACAAGATCATATTGAGTCCTGGCCCTGGCATTCCTTCAGAGGCAGGTCTGCTGATGGATGTCATCAAGACCTATGCAGGCAGAAAGCCCATGCTGGGAGTCTGCTTAGGGCATCAGGCAATAGGCGAGGCTTTTGGTGCCAAACTCACCAATCTGTCGGAGGTTTATCATGGTGTGGCAACACCTTGCACCCAGTTTGGCAACGACCCTATCTTTGCCGGTATGGAGAAGCGTATAGAGATAGGGCGTTATCACTCGTGGGTGGTTGACCGCAGCGGTTTCCCCGATTGTCTGGATGTCACAGCCGTGAGCGATGATGGCTGTATCATGGGATTATGCCACAAGAACTACGACATTCATGGCATCCAGTTCCATCCCGAGAGTGTATTGACACCCCAGGGAAAAACAATCGTCAAGAACTGGTTGGAGATGTAAATGCTTAGTGGAATGCCACCTATATAATAAGGGTGCCAAACGTGTTGATATATGACACGATCGGCACCCTTATTATGTTGTCTTTATAGCCTTTTCTTTTATTCCTTTTTGCTGATATTGACATTTTTGCAGATGGTGTTTTCTATTATATCTGCAGAAAATGCCATTTTCTTGTCGGTACAGGATATGTTTTCGAAGGTGAAGTGGGAGAGGCGATACTTGTCGCTTGTGCCCACATCGAAGAAGTTGTCGCAGTCCATGCGGATGTTCTTCATCGTGATGTTGTTGCACTGGCTCAGAGGCATGTCCTCTCTGTCGCCAGGCTTGAAGAACTGAGTCCATGGACGAATGGTAAGGAAACTTCCTGTGGTTCCGCTGATATTGTCGACTGTGACATACTCGTAATGTTGCGGTGTGTCGGGACGCAGTTTGAGCCATAACACGCGCTTGGCATTCTTTACGGTGATGTCGCGAAGCACGATGTTGCGGTCGCTCACGCTCTCGCTTCCTAAGGTGAGGCATCCATGAACCTTGCCGTAGTTGCAACGCTGTATCAAGACATTGTATACCGGTCCGTTCTCGGGTGACTGGTCTGCCCATGTGCCTTTTCCTCCCTTGATGGCAATAGCATCATCGTTGACACTCATGTAGCAGCCTTCCACCAGTACATCATGACAAACATCTATATCAATGGCATCGCTGCTTGGAGCCCTTAATCCCTGAGTAGGAGCGAAGATGTAGCAGTCGATAAACCGCACATGGTCGCAGCGATAGATGTGATTGGTCCAGAAAGCGCTGTTCTGCAAATGCACGTCCTGAAGAGTCACGTTTGAGGAATTGCTGATATATACGAGTCTTGGACGCTGTGCATCCTTGTTGGTGCAACGGCTGTTCCACTGACGTCGAATCCAGAACTCTTCCCAATAATGTTTGCCATTTCCGTCGATGGTTCCCTTTCCGGCAATGGTGAAGCCATCGCAGTGGTCGGCATTGATGAAGGCGGAGAAGTATTTGCAGGTCTCGCCTTCGATGCGTGTCGTGAGTATGGGGAAGTTGACGATGCGGTCGCTTGCCTTCAACTTGCCTCCTTCGGATAGGAGCAGATGAGTCTTGGGACGAAAGAAGAGGGCGCCACTGAGGAAAGTGCCTTCCGGAATGACGACGACGCCTCCTCCATTCTTTGAGGCGAGGTCGATGACTCCCTGTATGGCGCTGGTCTGCAACAAAGTACTGTCATTCTTAACTCCGTAATCGGTGATGACATACTGTTTGCCCAAGGTGTCTGTATTCACTTTTTGGGCCTGCAGGAACCAAGTGTCCATCTTCGTGCCATCGGGCCAGAGCTCTGTCTTAGCCTTCCTTGCCTTCTTCTGCTTCTTGGAAGCATTGGCGCTCAGTGGCATGAGTGCCACCAAGCAAGCCAATACATATAGATATACTCTCATGTATTTTACCTTTTTACTTTTTTACCTTTTTACCTTTTTACTTTTTTACCTTTAAAAGTTTGTAGTATTCAGCAGCACCCAACAGGAGGCATCCTGTGCCGTAGTCCTCGAAATCGGGAACAGACGTATAAGTGACAGGCTGTCCAGCCGATGGGTCCTTGCCGGTGCCCTGGTTGTAACCGATGAAACCATCTTTATGAACCGATGCAGCCAGCGCCTTCCATGCCTTGTCCATAGCTTTCTGATAAGTGGCAGCAGGCAGAATGCCCTGTCTCACGCCCCATGCCATGCCGTAGAGGAAGAGACCTGTACCCGTCATTTCAGGGCCGCCATAGTTGGCAGGGCAAACGAGGCTTACATTCCAGTATCCATCCTCGCGCTGGCATTTCAGCAGAGCTTTGCTCATGTTGATGAAGTCTTTTTTTAGATATTGGTAGTTCTTGTCGTTGGCAGGCAATGTCTCCATCACGCGAACCAAGGCTGCGTAAACCCAGCCATTGCCACGGCTCCAGTAACAGTTGCTGCCGTCTTTCTCCTTGTAGGGAGGAACGTAGTCCTTGTCTCTCCACCACAAACCTTCCTTCTCGTTGAACAGTCCTCCTGCCAGTGTGTCGCGTGTCCACTTGTAGGAGTTCATGGCATAGTCGAGATACTTTTTCTCGCCGCTGACTTTTGCATATTTTGCATATATAGGCATAGCCATCTGTATGGCGTCGATCCATGTCCAGTAAGAAACACGGTTGGATGCAATCTGATGGTCGAGGTTTGCCTTCACATGACTTAAGTCTTTCTTTCCTCCGCTCTGTACGTAGCGGTCGATGTAAACCTGCATGCAGCACTGGTTGTCGGCATTGTCGTTGGTCTCTCCGCTGCGAGCCTGCCACTTGTGATAGTCAGCCCAGCGATCTGTATAGTCGAGATATTTCTGCTGAGGGTCAATCTCGTAGAGTGCCATGAGTCCCTCGTAGTACACGGCGCGTGTCCACAGGTTGCTGGTACGTACTCGTTTGACAAAGGTATCGAGTGTAGGGTCGCTGTACTTTGCCATGAAATAGTTGTTGGTGCGATGAGCCACCTCCATGATTTCCTTTTGCAGGTTTGTTACGTTTCTATGAACTTTCTGGGCTGAGGAAAAGCTCATACCCATGAGTACACAGAGTGATGTTAAGATCAGTTTTTTCATTTGTTGAGTTGTTTATTTGTTTTGTTGTTGTTTCAGTTTATGTCTGTTTTTACTTCCACCAGCTTGACAGTGCTGTTGAGTCCGCTTGGCACAGGTTCCCACTTGTCGTAGGTGGTTTTCTTGTAATTGATGTCTACGACGTTGATTTCCTTCATCTTGCGCCATTTCACACCTTCGCGGTCGAGTGCAGCAATGCGGTTGGCAGGCAGGTTGGTCACTTCTATGCGGATGGTGTTCTTGCCCTTCGACAGTGCATCCTTGCAGTGGAGAATGTAAGGCACAGCCCAGGCGCAGCCTATGTACTGGCCGTTGATGTAGACGCGGGCACTTTCGCGCACGTCGCCTAAGTCGATGCTCCATTGTTTCTTGGCTTGCTCTTTCGACAGCTTGAACGTTGTCTCGTAGACACCAGTTCCCATCGTCACCTGGGCCTTGTCGCTGAGGCTCTCCCATGTCTTGAGACCCTGCAGGCTGAAGGTTTCCTCTACCTTGGGTGCTTCCTCAGTGAAGGAGAGCTTCCAGGTGTTGGCGGTGAGGTCGATGCTTTCACCCTTGTCTATGGTTTGAGGTTCGGTCTTTGCCAGGCGCAGTTTCTTGTCTTGCAACCAGGGTGCCGACTCTTTCTGTGCACTGAGGAGGATTCTGCTTTCGCCACTTTTGAGGTTGATATCCAGTTCTCCGCGTTCGTTTATCACAGCAGCATGGTAAGATTCGTTCATAGGATTGTACCACAGCGCAGCATTCTCTCCTGTAGCAATAGGCACTTGGGCCTTGATATCGTGGTCGGTGAGGTTGGCGATGAAGTAGTGATGACCATACTTGTTGCTGCGTCGTATCAGCTTCAGTCCATATAGTTTTCTCATCATTTCAGGGTTGGCAGCCTTTGCCATCGCCTCAGTGTTGTCGCCCTTGATAATCTTGGCTCCTTGCGCCTTCAGCTGCGAGATGTGCTGTATCACGTCGCTTGGCATGATGTTGTTGCCGGGAATGACCAGTGCCTTATATCGTGTTCCGGCAGCCGTCTCTATCATGCCGTTCTTATAAGTACACGAGCGCAGGTATTGGTCGCTGATGTAGTCGCAGTCGAATCCGGCCTTGTCGATATCGAGGATGCACTTGATAAACTCGGGAGCCTTCTTCGCCATGCTGTGAATGTCGAACATCATGAGCCATTTCTTGGTATTGGTGCGCCACATGTCTCTTACGGGCAGATACACCAAGAAGTCGTTGTCGGGCTGTCCCCATTGCAGATAGGTTTGACAGTGGGTGATGTATTTCATCAGTTCGGGCGCATCGCGCCAGATGCTGTTGGTGGGGCTCATGTCGATGGAAGCATAGAATTTCCATCCTGGCCATGGATCGTTCTTTGGCGAATAGGCTGTGCCGTGGAAGAACATGTGGTTGACGCCGGCACAGAACATCAGGTCCATATCGGGTTTCATCTGACTCAGTGACGTGCGGAAGTGCTCGGTAAGCCAGGTGAAAGTCTCGCTTGATGTATATTTCTTGCCCGTGATGTGGGCAGCCGAAGGAGCATATTTCAGCATGCTCAGGTCGCTGAAGTTGGGACGAGTCTTCCCCGGATCCTTGCGCAGGCCCTTGATGCCGAAGTCGGTCAGTCCGAAGCCTTCTATCTCAGGAATGTCGACAGCCGCATAGCAGTCAATGAGGTTGGCGGGTGAGCCGTGCGCCTGGTTGCGTGTGATGGCTCCGTGCTTGTGTGCCCATGCTGTCCATTGTTTGGTGAAATTGTGCAGCAGCATCTCTCCCAGAGTCTCGCGATAATCGCTCACAACGATTGCGTCGCCATCCAGGAACTCGGGGAACTTGTCCTGCAATTTGTAGCCGTGCATATTTTCGAACTCAGTCAGCAGGGTAGGAGTCCAGTTGGCGCCATACACTTCGTAGCTGTCATTGAAGAAAGTATGTGGAAAAGGTGTTCCCGAAGCCGTAAAGGCGCTGTCGATGTGTGCCAGATAATGTGCTACGGCAGTAGAGTCGAAGTGGTCGATGACGTAGCCTTCACCTCCAGGCGCAGCACGCTTTACCATCTGTCGGGTGCGGCTCTCGTAGAGTGCGATGACGCGTTTCTTCTTGGTGGCTCCTGCCACAGGATAAGCCTTGATGACTTTCAGTTTGGCGAAGTTGCGCTCTTTCTCGGGCAGGGTGAAGTTGATGTCCATGAGTTTCTTCTTGACATCTACAATGGTGTCGACGAAAACAGCCTTGCAGGCAGCCTCGCTCAGTGGAACCCAAGGTCCGCCGAAAGGCCATCCTGTTCCGGTAGCCATATCGGTCTCAATGCCCAATTCCTTGTCTTTCTTTTCCACGAATCTGAGCATCTCCATCCATCGTGGCGAGAGGTAAGGTATGTCGTTCTTGTCGTTTCCCTGTACGCCATAGAGTGGAGTTATCTCCACTGCGCCTATGCCAGCCTTGGCATATTGGTCGAGATTCCATCCCAAGTTCTCCTTGTCGACGGCCGATCCCATCCACCACCATCTTATACCAGGTTTGGCTTCCTGTGTGGGGGAAGGCAAGAACTGAGCCTGTGCGCTGACTGCTGTGAGCAGTGCGCAGGTGAGGCATGTTGCAATAAGTCTTTTGCGTTGTTGTCTGATCATATCGATTATAATAGCCTTTAAGTTTTTATTTTTGCAAAGATAATGCAAATCGAATGCAGAATATCAAGCTTGCTTGAATATTTTGCTGAGATGCAGCTTATCTTCTGCAAAGATAATGCAAATCGAATGCAGAATATCAAGCTTGCTTGAATATTTTGCTGAGATGCAGCTTATCTTCTGCAAAGATAGGTATAATTGTTCAATAAAGCATAAGAAATCGTCCATAAAAATGTAAAACCGTACAAAAGCGAGGGGTGTATGATTGTGCTGTCGGAAATTTTGCTTATCTTTGTACACACCAGCTTGGGATGCTTATATTAATAGGTACGCGAGACACAGGCAAGCCATGCGGCTTGGACGAGACAGAAAGTCGTAAATCCAACAGAAAAGAGACTTAACCAAGGCTTGAATAAAATATAAAACTTGAATAATAAGAAACCATCAACCAACATGAAACAAACTAAATTAAAAACTATCGCAGTCGTATCGGCTTGTATGATGGGAATGTTGTCCTCGTCAGCGCAAGGAGTGATGCAGCGTACTGCCAACTACCACCCCGACGGTAGAGGTTTTAGCTGTGTGAATGGCAACAATCGTTATACACGCGCCCTCTATGGCAGTGTGGATGAATGGCGACTGGAAACCAGCGACCGTCCTATATTCGCTATCTTTAAGAAGAACAATCATCGCAACATCCGTTTCGTGATTAAATGCAACTGTCAGGCTTTTCAGCTCGACTCGGTAGAGTACTGCAAGGCAAGATATGAGGCTGGAAAGCGTGAGTATCTGATGAAGGACAAGCGATGGGGTAGCGGTGTGCTGAAGCTCTCGGTGTTGGCTTATCCGCAGACGGAAGGTGCTGTCTGGAAATTCGCTGCCGAGAATTTTGGCAAGGCGAAAATAGAGATTGTGGGTATGATATGCGAAACCAGGGTGAGCAAGTTTAAGAGAGCCGGCGACATCGGCAAGTTCGACGGTCCTGAGGCCTTCGATGCGCCTGCCCAGCCCAAGATGCTCTCTACCGTTGCAGGCATTATGCCTCAGAAGGGCGCTGCCGAACTGTATTTCTCGGTCGACAACACCGTCTTGTCGACAGGCAAGAACTCAGAGATGTGCAAGCGTTATCAGGCAGCAGAGCAGTGGCGTTCCGACTTGGCTTCTTCCGTCATCTTCAATACTCCTGAAGCTTATCTGAATCCTGTAGGCGGAACTATGGTCATGGCTGCAGACGGAGCCTGGAACGGGCAAGTGTGGACGCATGGCGCTGTGGGCTGGAGAATGCCTCTGCCAGGCTGGCGTGCAGCCTATATGGGCGATTTCTTGGGTATGTTCGACCGCCAGCGCATTCATTTCGACGCCTATGCCAAGAGTCAGGTGACCGACATCCCTGTGACCCGTCCTCATGTGATGGACAAGGAGCATAATCTCTCGCGTGGCGCCTACGAATGGGGCACACCGATGTACAGCAATGGCTACATCTGCCGCAATCCAGAGAACAACAAGCAGTTCCACCATTACGACATGAACCTGGTGTATATCGATGAGCTGCTCTGGCATTTCCAGTTTGATGCCGATACAGCCTATATGCGCAAGATGTGGCCTGTCATCAAGAGTCATCTCGCCTGGGAGAAGAACACCTGGGATCCCGACAACGACGGACTCTACGATGCCTATTGCTGTATCTGGGCAAGCGATGCGCTGCAATACAACAGCGGTGGCGTAACCCATTCGTCGGCCTATAACTACCGTGCCAACCTCTTGGCTGCCCGCATGGCAGAGATGATAGGCGAGAATCCTGCGCCTTATCGTGAGGAAGCCGACAGGATACTGAAAGCCATGAACAGCCGACTGTGGCTGAAAGATTTCGGCCACTGGGCTGAATATCAGGACTTCATGGGACTGAAGCGAGTTCATAAGGACGCAGCGCTGTGGAGCATCTACACACCGATAGACTGTGGCGCAGGAACTGGCGAACAGAACTATCTGGCAACGAAGTATGTGGACAGGCACATCCCGCGCGTACCTTATATATATGATGGACAGGAATATCAGACGGTGAGCACATCCGACTGGTCGCCTTACGAATGGAGTATCAACAATGTGGCGATGGCAGAGGTGATGCATACCGTGCTGGCTTATTATCAGGCAGGAAGAGCGGAGGAGGCTTACCGACTGCTGAAAGCCAATGTGCTCGACTTCATGTATCTTGGCAGCAGTCCGGGCAACTTCGGACAGTTGTCGACGATGGACCGTGCCACAGGCGAGGGCTATCGCGACTTCTCTGATGTGACGGGCATCTCGTCGCGTGCGTTTATCGAAGGCCTTTATGGCATCACGCCCAATGCCTTAGATGGCAAGTGCATCATCCGTCCTGGTTTCCCCGCAGCATGGGACAGCGCGTCGGTGCATACGCCTTATTTGGACTACTCGTTCAGAAGAGTGGGCGACAAGGACATCTTCGATATAGAGCAGAACTTCGCCCGTCCGCTGCAGATTGTGATACGTCAGAATATGGGTGGAGGAAAATATAAAGACACCGAACTGACAGCCGACAAGCGCCAGCACGTGGAGCTGGCAACCATCAAGCCCGTAGACAATGATGAGGTTGAGGTAAAGAAGACTTACACCTTGGCTGATGCCGTTGCGGAACAGACTGCCGACCGATGGGGAACGATGACAGGTGTGGGCAATGACTTCGACCAGTTGAACGACGGAAAGCGAAGAATGGTGAACATGGATGCAGCCTTCAATTCGGAAGTGAGCGACATCTTCAAGAACCAATACCTCACACCCCGCTCGCCTTATACCACACTCTGTGTGCCTACGCAAGGAATGGGCGACTGGTGTTCAACGAAGAAACTCGCCAAGATAGACGACTCCAAGTTGCGCAGCATGGTGAAGGACGGATCTTTCGAAACCTTGCCAGGCTTGTCGTTCCGCACACCTGCCGAGGGCAAGAATATTGTCTATACCAGTTTGTGGGACAATTATCCCGACAGCATCACCATTCCTTTGTCGGGCAAGGCTTCACATGCCTATCTGCTGATGGCTGGCTCTACCAACCCCATGCAGTTTGCCATAGAGAATGCCGTGGTGAGAGTGGAATATACCGACGGCACGACAGACGAGCTGATGCTTGTTCCACCTGTCAACTGGTGTCCTATCGAGCAAGACTTCGTGGAGAACGCTGTGGCTTTTGCCATGCCTGCTGTTCGTCCTTACCGCATAGGTCTGAATACAGGTATTGTAAGCCGTCATCTTTTCCGCGACTCTCACTATCAGGAGGCAGCCACTGCCGGCGATCTTCCTGATATGAAGTTGGCGATGTGTGCCCTGCCTGGTGGCGCTGCCACGATGCTCGACATGCCTCTCAACGCCAAGAAGAAACTCCGTTCGCTGACTCTCCGCGCCTTGAGCAACGAGGTGGTTGTAGGACTGATGGGAGTTACACTGCAGAAGTAAAAAACAGCTTTCGCAAATGGGGAAGTTAAGTTAAAGAAGTTAAAGGAGTTAAAGCCATATGTTTTATGGCTAAGTATTCAATCAAAAAAGGCTGTGTCTTTGGGAAGAATCCCTTTGACACAGCCTTTCGTTTTTGTATGTAGTATTGTAGTAGAAGATTACTTAACCATGATCTTCTTGACAGAACCGTCGCTCATCTTCACGATGTTGAGTCCCTTGTTGAGCTGGGCGTTGCGAACACCGTTTACGCTGAAAATAGCTTCAGCCTTGGCAGATGAGTTGGCATTGGTTTTGTCGATACCTGTTGGAGTGCTGTTGAGGTAAGTCTTGATTTCCTCGATGATATTGCTAAGAACCATTTGGTCTCCATTCTCGCCTTCGTAAGATGCATAGGTTGCCTTAGCTTTGTCAGAAAGAATTTCTTTCAGCTTGGCAAATAAAGTCACGTTTGCTTCCACTTTTTCGTTGCTGGCATAATTTTTAGCTTCATTGTATTTTGCCTTGTAGTCGAGATAAGCATTTTTCTGAGTTTCAGAGATGAAAAGCCAGTTGTTGTTTATGTTCTCCTCATTCTCTGCTCCTACGTAAGATGTTCCTTCTACAGAAAAGTAGCGAGTTTGATACTTGGACCAAACTTTTTTTGTGTTTTTGAGTTTATACGCATAGCCTTTGTCTTCTGTAGTTGCATTTACCAAGGTAAAATAAGTATATGTTAAATCGCTGATGTCGCAAAACCACGCTACAACGTCATAGTTCAAAAATAGTTTCTTATTTCCACATGCAAATTTATAAGTGTCATTTTCGTTAGTGATAGTCCAGAGGTTGGCGTTGTTGATGTCCTTCTCTGATGCGCTACGATTATTTTTGATGAAAATTTCAGCGCCGACATTGTAGATATAGGCTTCTGTCAAGTCTGAAATCTGTTCTCCTTTCAACCATGTACTCTCAGATGCAGGAGAATAATCTGTCGAATTAGAGTTTTCTTCTTGAGCATTTACTGTAGTCAAAGCGCTTGCTGTCATTACAGCTGCGAGCATGATGCTTTTGGCGTATTTAGCCACTGTGTAAATCTTTTTCATTTTACTTATTCTTTTGTGATTTTTAATTAAATGCGATTCTTAACTTGAAATGATGTTCAATACAATCGTATGAGAGTGCCGGACGACTGTGATGTGTCATGTTATCTTGTTTACAATCCTGTCCGCACCTTTGTTTGGTTGTGCAAAGATACGAAAAAACTATAAGAACGAGTGAGGTTTTGAGAAAAAAGTGCGGAATAAGAGGAAAAATTGATTTTCGTCATGTAAAAAAGTGCTTGAAATGTAGATTTCTGTCACGATTATGCAGCAGTTATTTTTAAAACAATGCTTCATTTTCTTTAAAACAATGTTGCAGTTCTATCAAAACCAATGTGTCATTTGTCACGAAATACATATCTGTGATAAAAACGAGAATGCCTCCGAAATCACTTCGGAGGCATACTGTATGTTCCTGGAACGATAAACAAAAAAAGTCCAGGATTTTTGTAAAGATGATGCCAAATTATAAATCCCAACCCACAGCGCTTGCGCCGAGAACAGCTGCAGAGCTGCCGTCGAGAGTTGACACAAGGAACTTAGCCTTGCCCTTGAAGGTAGGAAATACGGTATTGTCGTATGACTCCTTGAGAGGTTTCATCAAGAGATCGCCAGCCTTGGTAAGACCGCCGAAGAAGACGAAAGCCTCAGGTGAAGCAAATGCTGCGAAGTCGGCACAAGCTTCACCCAGCATCTTGCCAGTGAAGTCGTACACGCGCTTAGCCAGGGCGTCGCCCTTGCCGGCAGCAATACTTACATCGTAAGAGGTGATGTCCTCTGGCTTGATCTCTCGGAGCAATGAAGGCTCATCGCTCTTCTCGAGGAATTCGCGTGCAGTACGAGCCACACCTGTTGCAGAGCAGTAAGCTTCCAGACAGCCAGTTCTGCCGCAGCCGCATTTACGGCCTTCCTTGCCACGAACCATAATCACATGGCCCAGCTCGCCTGCGAAACCATCGCAGCCATAAACCATCTTTCCATCAATCACGATGCCAGAGCCTACGCCAGTACCCAAAGTGATGTCGATGAAGTTCTTCAGTCCACGTGCTGCGCCATAAGTCATTTCGCCCAGTGCTGCCGCATTGGCATCATTGGTAAGCGCTACTGGGAGTCCGCCAAGAGCCTTGCTGAAGAGGTCTGCCAAAGGAACTACACAAGTGTGAGCCCAAGGCAGGTTGGGAGCGTACTCGATAGTTCCCTTATAGAAGTTGCCATTAGGTGCTCCGATACCCATAGCCTTGATTTTCTCAATACCACCAACGGTTTCGATAATAGGTTGTAGTGCTTCGACAGCTGCCTTTACGTAATCATTCACGTTGTCATAGCCACCGGTCTTGATGGCTGTAGTAGCCTTGATATCACCACGTGCGTCCACGATACCGAAAACAGAGTTGGTGCCGCCAAGGTCCAAGCCGATTACATACGGCTTCAATGCATTTTCTGTCATATTGTTTATGTTTTTTAATAAGTTAGAGTTTTAAAATTTGATGGCAAAGATAAGAAAAAAAATGCATCGGACAAACTTTTAGACGGAAAATTTGCATTGTATGATTAAAAAATTGTATCTTTGCACCTCGTATGAATTCATTGTTTCCAATAGAGATAAACATCCTTGATTTTATTTTCAAGGGTATTGTCATAGGTATCATTGCCTCTGCTCCCATGGGTCCAGTAGGTATTTTGTGTATTCAGCGCACGTTGAACAAGGGGCGCTGGTATGGTTTTGTGACAGGCATCGGCGCTGCTTGCAGCGACATCGTGTATGCCATGTTCACGGGTTTGGGTATGAGTTTTGTGATGGATTTTGTCAACAATGCCCAGAACAAGTTCTATCTTCAGATTTCGGGCAGTCTGCTGCTGCTTGTCTTCGGAGTGTATTGTTTCATGAGCAACCCGATGAAGAATATGCACAAGAGCAGCAACAAGCAGGGCACATTGTTCCACAACGGCCTGACGGCCTTTCTCGTCACCCTCTCCAATCCGCTCATCGTGTTCCTCTTCATGGCCACATTTGCGCAGTTTGCCTTTGTGGTTCCCGACATGCCTATTGAGATGGGCGTGGGCTATCTCAGCATCGTGTTTGGCGCCTTGCTGTGGTGGTTTGGTCTTACCTGGCTCATCGACAAGATACGCGGCAAGTTTGATACCAATGGCATTCTTATTATTAATAAGGTGATAGGCAGTGTGGTGATCATCTTCTCGCTGATAGCGCTGATAGGCACGGTGTTCAACCTGTATCATCTGCCCGAGTTTTAGGCTGTCCTACGGGGCGTGTGCCCGGAAAGATTATATGAGAATATTATTTTCACAAAATATATGTTTGTAGCACAAGAGTTAAGAAAGAAAAGTATCGCCGAATACCTGTTGTATATGTGGCAGGTGGAGGACATTATCCGTGCCTATGGCTGTTCGCTGCCCGTTATCCGCAAGCAGTATATCGACCGTTTCGACTATACCGACGAGCAGAAAGCCGAGGAGCTGGACTGGTTTGGTAACCTCATCCGCATGATGAACGAGGAAGGAAAGCGCGAGTATGGACATCTCGATATCAACCGTGTGTTGCTCAAGGACGTCATCGACTTGCACGGAATGCTGCTGCAGAGCAGCAAGTTCCCCATCTATAATGCCGAATATTACAAGGTGTTGCCCTACATCGTAGAGCTGCGCAACAAGGGCGACAAGGATGTGAACGAGATAGAAACCTGCTTAGACGCACTCTATGGCGTGATGATGCTCCGCCTGCAGAAGAAGGAGATAACGCCCGAGACAACCCGTGCCGTGACCGAGATCAGCACCTTCGTGGGCATGCTGAGCGATTATTACCTTAAGGACCGTACAGAGGGCTTGAAGTTTGACGACGACATGTAGTGTTTAATTTTTAGGATATACATATTTTATAATAATATACAGAACTTGAGAAAAGTTCAAAATATATATACAACGAGATGAAAGAGATTGAAAGAAGAAGAACGTTTGCCATTATTTCTCACCCTGATGCTGGTAAGACCACACTGACCGAGAAGTTCCTTCTCTTTGGTGGACAGATACAGGTGGCAGGTGCCGTAAAGAACAACAAGATACGCAAGACAGCCACTTCCGACTGGATGGATATAGAGAAACAGCGTGGTATTTCTGTTTCCACGTCGGTGATGGAGTTCGACTACTTGCCCGATGGCGAGCATGGCGATCCCTACAAGGTGAACATCCTCGATACTCCCGGTCACCAAGACTTTGCCGAGGACACTTACCGCACGCTGACAGCCGTTGACTCAGCCATCATCGTGGTCGACTCAGCCAAGGGTGTGGAGGCCCAGACCCGCAAGCTGATGGAAGTGTGCCGTATGCGTAATACGCCTGTTATCATCTTCATCAACAAGATGGACCGTGAGGGCCGCGATGCCTTCGACGTGCTCGACGAACTGGAGGAAGAACTCAAGATCAAGGTTCGACCCCTGAGCTGGCCTATCGGACAAGGTGCCCGGTTCAAGGGCGTGTACAATATCTACGAGCAGCAGCTCAACCTCTTTACTCCCAACAAGCAGCGCGTGACCGAGAAGGTGGAAGTGGACGTCAACTCCGAAGCGCTCGATCAGCATGTGGGTGAGCGCGAGGCTGCCCAGTTGCGTGAGGATCTGGAGTTGGTCAACGGCGTTTATCCAGCTTTCGATGTGGAGACTTACCGTTCGGCCGAGGTGGCACCGGTGTTCTTCGGTTCTGCGCTCAACAACTTCGGTGTGCAGGAACTTCTCGACTGCTTCGTCAAGATAGCACCGTCGCCCAAGCCCACTCAGGCCGAGGAGCGACTGGTAGAGCCAGAGGAAAGCAAGTTTACTGGCTTCATCTTCAAGATCACCGCCAATATCGACCCCAACCACCGTTCATGTATTGCCTTCTGCAAGATTTGTTCGGGCAAGTTTGTGCGCAATCAGCCTTACCTGCACGTACGATTGGGCAAGACCGTCCGTTTCTCTTCGCCTACACAGTTCATGGCGCAGCGCAAGAGCACCATCGACGAGGCTTATCCAGGCGACATCGTAGGTCTGCCCGACAACGGCATCTTCAAGATTGGCGATACGCTCACCGAGGGCGAGCAACTGCACTTCCGTGGTTTGCCTTCGTTCTCGCCTCTGCTCTTCAAGTATATCGAGAACGACGACCCAATGAAGAGCAAGCAGTTCCAGAAGGGATTGGAACAGTTGATGAACGAGGGTGTGGCACAGCTGTTTGTCAACCAGTTCAACGGCCGCCGCATCGTGGGAACCGTAGGACAGTTGCAGTTCGAGGTCATCCAGTATCGTTTGGAGAACGAGTACAACGCCAAGTGTCGCTGGGAACCTGTCCACCTGCATAAGGCTTGCTGGATAGAGGCCGACGATGCGCAGGAACTGGAGAACTTCAAGAAGCGCAAGTATCAGTACATGGCCAAGGACATAGAGGGCAGAGACGTGTTCCTCGCCGACTCGGGCTATGTGCTCAGCATGGCACAGCAGGACTTCGAACATATCAGGTTCCATTTCACTTCGGAGTTTTAAGGAATGATGAGGCGCGGACAACACAGAGGCTGATGCCATATTCCTTGGTGAAAGCGTTGTGGCAGTCAGAAGATAAAATCCGTGTAATCCGCGTAATCTGTGCCAAAATAAAATAATAAAGGATAATATATATATTAATGGATGACGATATTTTAGAAGCAAGGAAAAGTTGGGTCGACAAGATGGTGGCCTGGCAGAAGGAACATATTTCCGACCGCCAGATGACACTCATCCTCGCCTTTGTCATCGGGGTGCTCGCCTCGGTGGCAGGCTATTTCCTGCATGGAATCGTGCACGAGATACAGATTCTGCTCACATCGGGATTTGTCAAGAACACGTACAACCTGCTCTTCCTGCTCTTCCCAATCGTGGGCATTTACCTCACGTCGCTCTTTATCAAGTATGTGGTGCGCGACAATATTTCGCATGGTATTACCCGCGTGCTCTACGCCATCTCTACCAAGAACTCCAAGCTGCGCGGCCACAACTGCTGGTCGTCGGTGGTGGCTTCTGGCATCACCATTGGCTTCGGCGGTTCTGTGGGAGCCGAGGCGCCTATTGTGCTTACCGGTTCGGCCATCGGTTCCAATCTGGGACAGATCTTCCGCATGGACAAGAAGACGATGATCCTGCTGGTGGGCTGCGGAGCCAGTGCTGCCATTGCCGGAATCTTCAAGGCACCTATAGCCGGACTGGTCTTCACGCTCGAGGTGCTGATGGTCGACCTGTCGATGGCTTCGCTTCTGCCCATCCTCATCTCGTGTGTCACAGCTACCTGTTTCACCTATATTCTGATGGGCTCTAAGTCGCTCTTCGACTTCACGCTCACCTCGCCCTGGGTGCTCGACCGTGCGCCGGTGTGTATCCTGTTGGGTATCTTCTGCGGCTTTGTCAGCCTTTACTTCATGCGTACCATGTCGGCTTGCGAGGGCATGTTCGCCCGTCTGGGCAAGCATCCTTATGCCAAACTCCTCTTGGGCGGACTCATCCTGAGCAGCCTTATCTTCCTGTTTCCTTCGCTCTATGGCGAGGGCTACTCGGCTGTCAACATCCTGCTCAAGGGCAGGACAGAGGCAGAGTGGGGGCAGGTGATGAGCAACTCGCTCTTCTATGGCAACAGCCATCTGCTGCTTGTCTATATCGGACTCGTCACCCTCACCAAGGTGTTTGCCACATCGGCAACCAATGGCAGTGGCGGTTGTGGTGGAACCTTCGCACCTTCGCTCTTTATCGGCGGTTTTGCGGGTTTCTTCTTCTCCCGCTTCTGGAATGCCAACGAGATAGGTGTCTACGTGCCCGAGCAGAACTTCACGCTCATGGGTATGGCAGGCGTGATGACGGGTGTGATGCATGCACCGCTTACGGGCATCTTCCTCATCGCCGAACTCACGGGAGGCTATCAGCTCTTCATGCCGCTCATGATCGTCTGCATCTCGTCATATCTCACTATCAGCATCTTCGAGAGCCACAGCATCTACGCCCTGCGACTGGCAAGAGAGGGCAAGCTGCTCACTCATCACATCGACCGTGCGGCCCTCACGCTGATGAGCATGCAGAGCGTCATCGAGAAAGACTATCATCCCATTCATGCCGATCTGCCTATGGGCAAACTCGTGGCTGAGATAAGCCGCAGCAACAACAACTTCCTGCCAGTGGTCGACAAGGGAGGCGTACTTCTGGGAGTGATAGATATTACCCGCATCCGTCACATCATCTTCAGGTCTGAGCTTTACAACCGTTTCACTGTGCGACAGCTCATGTTGCAGCCATCGGCAGTACTTTCCGACCACGAGCCGATGGACGAGGTAATGAAGAAGTTCGACCAGACCGATGCGGCCCAGCTGCCTGTGGTCGACACAGCCGGCGTGCTCGTAGGCTACATCAGCCGTACCAAGGTGTACTCGGTGTATCGCAAGATTGTGGCCGATATGTCGGCAGAATAACTTTAACCCAACTGTTATGGAGAAGAAAGATTTAAGAATCGTTTTTATGGGAACACCCGAGTTTGCGGTGGAATCCCTCAAGAGCCTCGTAGAAGGCGGATATAATGTGGTGGCTGTGGTTACTCAGCCCGACAAACCTGTAGGACGCCATCAGGACACGCTGCAGGCGCCTCCTGTCAAGCAGTATGCCCTGGAGCAGGGCTTGCCCGTGCTGCAGCCTGTCAAGATGAAAGATCCCGAGTTCGTGGAGCAACTGCGTGGCTTCCGTGCCGACCTTCAGGTGGTGGTGGCTTTCCGCATGCTGCCCGAGGTGGTGTGGGCCATGCCCCGTTTCGGCACGTTCAATGTGCACGCCGCCCTGTTGCCTCAGTATCGTGGCGCAGCGCCTATCAACTGGGCTGTCATCAATGGCGAGACGCAGACTGGTGTCACCACCTTCTTCCTCGATCACGACATCGACACCGGACGCATCATCATGCAGGAGCCTTTCGCTATTCCCGACGATGCCGATGTGGAGTATGTCTACGACGGACTGATGCACCTCGGTGCCGGTATCGCGCTCAAGACCATTGACAAGCTGGTAGCTGCCGATGGCAACATCGACTCCATCTCGCAGGACGAGTTGGTGGCAGAACAGCAGGAACTGCATCATGCACCCAAAATCTTCAAGGAGACCTGCCGCATCAGTTTCGGCCAGCCAGCCAAGAAGGTGTACGACTTCATCCGCGGTCTGTCGCCTTATCCTGGCGCATGGACAGAGATACAGAAGGAGGGCGGCAAGGCTCAGGTGCTGAAGGTTTTCAAAACTACGAAGACCGGCAAGGCACTGGCTGAAGGCATCGCTGTGGGCTCGCTCCGTGTAGAGGGCAAGAGTCTGCTCGTGGCTTGTGCCGACGAGTGGCTGCAGCTCGACACCATTCAGATAAGCGGCAAGAAGCGCATGGAGGCACGTGACTTCCTCAACGGTATGCGCGACATCGAGCAGTATAAAAACATTTAGAAACATTATACATATTATAATATCAGCATTATGACACAGCAAGAAGACATTAAGAATGCAGTGGAGTGCATGCGAAAGGGTGGAGTGATACTCTATCCCACAGATACGGTATGGGGCATCGGCTGCGATGCCACCAATGCCGAGGCAGTAGCAAAGGTTTATCAGATCAAGCATCGTGACGATTCCAAGGCGCTCATCTGTCTTGTAGACAGCGCCGACCGTATGGCGCGTTATTTCCGTAATGTGCCTCAGGTGGCGTGGGACTTTATCGATGCAGCCATGCCTGTGAAGCCTACAACCGTCATCCTCGACGATGCTACGGGTGTGGCCAACAATCTGGTGGCAGAGGATGGCAGTCTGGCCATGCGTGTCACCTTCGAGCCTTTCAGCAAGGAGTTGTGTTACCGCTTCCAGAAGCCTTTGGTCAGCACCAGCGCCAATGTGAGTGGTGAGCCTGCGGCACAGAATTATCGTGATATTTCGCCCGAAATCCTGGAGGCTGTCGACTATGTTTGCTGGAGCCGCCGCCAGGAGCATAAGCCCCACACGCCTTCCAGCATTGTGAAACTGAGCAAGAATGGCGAGGTGAAGGTGATAAGATAATCGCTTCTTCATCTTCAGTTATTTCTCCATTTGCGAAAGCTGAGGTGGAATTTACTGTCAAGAATTAGAGAAACATCGCTCGATGGCCGTGGAAATGGCTTCTCTAATTCTTTAATTCTTGACTAAAATTATTCGACCTGTATGGTTGGCACGTCCTGAAAGGGCAGAAGCTCTTAGCCCAGGGCAACGCCCTGGGTTATTACGGACGCAAACCTGTCGCCCTGTAAGGGCAAAAGCTTTAAAACTCCAAACATAACATAAAGCTTTTGCCCTTGCAGGGCGCCTTGCTGATTGCTATTATACCCAGGGCGCTGCCCTGGGCTAGGAGCTTTTGGGCCTTCAGCCCGTACTTAAACTACATGCGAAAGTTCAGTTTTTTGACAAATAAAATTATTGATGGGAAAATTGATTTGTCACGATTGCTTACTTTATTTTCTGCCTTTGAATCCTTTTTGTTTTTTTTTGAGATGTATATTTATACATTTCACTTCTATCTGTAGTTTTACATATTTATGCATGTCAGTTTTTAGATGTGGTTAAATAAATATGCAAGTTGCTTCTCTTTAGAATCAGGTAATATGCAAAAATCTATGCAAAAATAGGATAAGGTGTTGACTTGATATTTTGGGGCTTTTATGCATAAAATCGCAACTCAGAATGATTTCCTTGTTATGTGTTATACTCAATATTCTGTAAGTTGCAATATTGTAAAAATGTAATATAGTTTTACTAAATATTAGCTTATCTGAATCTTGTCATTTTTGTCAAAGTCATTTTTGTCATTTTCGATTTTGGAAATAGAAAAATAGTTCTATAAAGAATATATATATAAATATTTATATATATATTCTTTATAGAGCACAAAATGTGTTTTTTATTTTGAAAATGACAAAAATGACTTTGACAAAAATGACAAGGTTTTACCTCAACCTGTCTTCGATACTGTGTGTGCTAATCTTGTCATTTTCTTGTGTTTTGTAACTTCCTGATATTCAGTATAAAAATTAAAAATATGGGCACTTTTTAGCACAAAGTCCGAACAAACTATTGCAAAAAGTTGCTTTTTGTTGTATCTTTGCAGAAGAAAACCTGCACTCGGCAATTTGAAAGCAAGCTTTCATTGCGCTCGTTTGCATTTTCTTTGCAAAAGAAAAACCTGCACTCATGCTCCCGCGAGGTCGTTTATTAAGACCAAGGGAGGTCACAATAGATGACAGGCGCCGGTCATCTATTATGACCCCAAAAGGTGTTAAGAAGAGCCCAAGAATGATGGAAGCCTAAAAAACGCAGGGCAGGGAGGCGAGCTGATACATGATGGTTCTTGCCATGCGCTCATGACCCGGATCGTTGGGGTGGAGACGGTCGGTGTCGGGCTTGTTGAAGAGCTGAGCGCCCGCATCGTAGAGAGGGAAAAGACCCGAGAGGGCATTGAGGTCGATGACGGGAACAGCCCACACGTTGCCAGCATCCTTGACAGCCTTGACGTACTCGTCGAAGAAGACACCACGGGCATTCTCATACATCTCGTCGGGCTGGATGTTCTTCTCGCCCGAGCAGAAATAAGCACGGTGGACAGGCGTCATCACAACGATTTGCTTGGTGGGATACATCTGCTTGAGTTTCGACATGGCGATGTTGATGCGGCCCTTGAGCGTGTTCTTATCCATGACGAAGTGTCGATGACGGCGCTGCACCATTTCACCAGGTTTGTGGCGTGCCACTTTCACACTGTCGAAGGTCTCCGTGTACCATTCGCCTATGGGCACACCATTGTTGAAATCGTTGGTGCCCATGAAGATGAGGATGGCGTCGAAGTCATCACCATGTTCAGCCTTGAGTTTGTCGGCTTGACGGGGAATGTCGTTCCACTGTCGTCCGCTCACCCCGTAGACGTAGGGCGTGATGCCGAGCCACTGCTGCAGGAATCCCCAGTATTTCACCTTTGATGCCATGATGTTGGGGTCGGTGATGGAGTCGCCGAAGTAGGCCACTCGTTTGCCCTGCCAGGGGTGCTGGAAGGTGAGTTGCTGTGGGGTGTTGGTTTTCTGTCTCTTGGCTGCCTGTGTTGGCAGGGTGAGGGCGAGGAGCAGCAGGGCTGCTGCAAGGATTTGTTTCTTCATTTCGCTTAGTTTTATTTGTTCTGTACTGGCAAGGTTTTATGCTTGCGTAGGATTTTCTTGTTGTTCGAAGGGCAAAGTTACACTTATTTTTTGACAAGGCATTATCTTTTTGAGAATAATCGATGGATGAAAGTTTATTTTTTCGTAATTTTGCAGCCGCGTTTTTAAGTTTCATGTTAAAAGATATATAGGATGACATTTCGAATGAGTGATTTGAGCGACTTGGCTCGCAAGCGAGTGGCTGTGGCAGCTTATTATTTTGTACCAGGACTGGTGTTTGCCAGTTGGGCAAGCCGTATTCCGGATGTGAAACATCTGCTGCATCTCAACAATGGCCAGTTGGGCAGCATTCTGCTCGCCATCCCTTTGGGACAACTGCTGATGATGGGTTTCTCGGGCGTGCTGGTGAGCAAGTTGGGCAGCAAGAAGATGTTGGTGGTTGCCGAGGTGCTTTATGCCGCCGTGCTCCTCGCTATGGGCTGTAGCAGCACGGTTTTTCATCTTACACTGTCCCTTGTGGGTTTCGGCATGATGGCGAACCTGATGAATATTGCCACCAACACACAGGCGTGCTTAGTGGAGAAGTTGTATGGCCGTAACATCATGTCGTCGTTTCATGGCCTTTGGAGTCTGGGTGGTTTTGCGGGCGGCATCGTGGGTGCTGTGTTTGCCAATACGGTTCTACCGATAGAGGCTCATTTCGGAACGGTACTGGCATTGAGTCTGCTGATTCTGGCTGCTGGTTTCCACTTCCTGGTGAACGACGAGCAGGCGAGGGCTGAGGAGGAAGACGTGCCCAAGTTCTCGTTCAGAACCATCGACCCTGTGCTCTTCCTCTTGGGTCTGATGGGTTTTGCCGGAATGTTCTGTGAGGGGACAGTCTATGACTGGAGTGGTGTGTATTTCACTTCTGTGGTGAAGCCCGACGAGGTTTTCATCCGTGCAGGTTATGTGGCAGGCATGGGTGCCATGACCTTGGGACGTTTCCTGGCCGACGGTTTCGTGACGCGTTATGGCGCCGCCAGAGTGCTGAAGGTTTGCGGACTGCTGATTCTGTGCGGACTGCTTCTCGCCACGTTGTTGCCTTACCTTGTTACAGCCACTCTGGGCTTTCTCTTGGTGGGTTTCGGCATTTCGTCGTCGGTGCCTATCTGCTACAGCATAGCGGGCAAGTTGGGCACTGCCAAGGCGAGCATCGCCATCACCATCGTGTCGAGCATCAGCTTCTTCGGTTTCCTGGTAGGTCCTCCAGTCATTGGATGGCTTGCTGAAGTTTCTGGGCTACGCATGGCTATTAGTATAGCTGCTTGTCTTGGGTTAATGATAGCATTTGTGGCAACAAAGGTGAACAAGCGAATTTCCATTGATACTGATAGCAGGGCGAACGCATTTTGATGCGTCCGCCCTGTCTATCAGATAGGCTGCAACTTCTCATCGAAGACGGCAACGATAGATGGGTGGAAAATGAAGTAGGTGATCTGTAAGAATTTCCCGAAGCTGAGGCGTTATAAAGAACGAGTTTTCTTTACATTAGCTTGCCTGAGATTCTCGTATTTTCAGACGCTTATTGTTTCTTTGAGAATATCGCAAATACGAAGAAATGTAGGAACTTACTGGTAATCAGACGTTTGAGATTTCTTGACAAGAAGATGCCGTTGAGGAAAATCTATAGTTGTACGACCATAACTCTACAGTTGTACAACCATAGCATGTATAGTCGTACAACTGTAACTTTATAGTCGTACAACTATAGGTCTTGTTCTTAATATAGAGCAGAAAACGGGGATTTCCTGCCTCTCATTCCCCTTATTTTTATTGCTAGATTCAATATTTGTAGGTATATGAAATTTGGTTATAAATATTGACGGAAGGTGTGTCATAAGTTAATGATTCATCCTTTTTTATTATTAGTTTTATTATTAGGACTGGTGCACTTTTAAGTTAGAATCTACATTTTTGTCATTTGGTACATACAGAATGGCATTTCATACAAGGTAGGTTTGGATATTTGGCTGATAGAAATAATCTTCTTACTTTTGCGCTCGTAAATCGGGAAACGATAGAATAGAATGATTCGTAGAACGAGGAAAATGAAGTATAACTCTTTTAATATGTAATAAGATATGAAGAAGATTATGATTTCGTTGATGATAGTAGCTGCCGCCACAACCAGTTTTGCAAAGAGTAACAATACCGATGTGGCAAATGCCGTAAAGAGCGTAGCCGAGCAGGTGAAGCAGGCACCGTCCGGCGGCACAGTATATGGTGTGGTTGATAACACCAAGCGCCACATCATCGTAGCTACTCCTTTCGGAAAGTACACCATTGAGAAGAAGGATGCCAGCGTCAGCTTTATGGGAATGTCGGCAAAGCTGGTATCATCAAAGAATAGCGTTTATAAAGTCAAGACATCTCTTGGTAATTTTACGGTGAATGCCAAAAAAGGAACGATAACTAAAAAATAATCGTAACAAGTTGTTTACCTTTTCATAAGGGATGGTATTATAGGTATAGGGCATTGAATTGTAGCCATGGAATAGAAATGTGGAAGTTTTTTTCTCTCGGCAATGGCAGCGTTCAATGCCTTTTTTGTCCTTCGGGATAAAAAGCATCGCTAAAAGTTTGGCAGAATCAGGAATATTGCTTACTTTTGCGGTAGGAGTTGGAGCAGACGGAAAAGAACGGCTGCGATGAAGACTCAAATGAATGAGCGTATTGAACGTTAGTCTTGAAATAGAAATGTGGAAATTTCAAAATTCAACTATGACGAACAGCAATACGGCTCACGCTATGGGATTATTGCATCCTTTTCTCTGTAGGGGGAAAGTGTCGATATACCTTTTGGCGTGGGCTATTGTTAGTTGCTAGTTGAAAGGTCTTTCCACAACCTCTATTTCGGCGACCGAACAATAGTCCCACGCTTTTTCATTGAAAACTTAATGACCGATAGCTACTTCTGGGAACAAGTCTGCGATGTAAATGGTAAATATGGATAGTCAATTTATCGTATTCAATACAAAGACGGAACTCTTAAGATTAGATGTTTCCAAAATTGTTTATTTCGAAGGAGATGGCAATTATACACAGATTGTTACTATTAACAAGCTGAAGGCTGTTGTTTGTCTGAATTTGACTCAGATGGAGAAGTATTTGGCCGAGCATCTTGTAGATTGCAAGAGTATTTTTATGCGAGTGGGTAAGCGCTTTATCATCAACACTGGCTACATTTATCAGGTCAATACGCAAAAGCAACAGTTGATATTATCAGATTATGAGCATTTTGCTTTTGCTTTAGGTATTTCTAAGGAAGCCTTGAAGCAAATGAAGGATTTACTCATAACTAAAAAATAAACTAATCAAGCAAAGAATTTTATGGAAGTAATCATTGGACGTGATGCTAGTACATCTCAATTGAGAATAACAATGGGACAACAATCCAAGACTTTTGGGGGTGCTGGAAGTGTTCCTATGACTGTGAGCCGTCAACATTGTAGTTTGACCATTAATCCAGATGGTTCTTATAGAATTACGAATCTAAAACCTCAGAATGTTACTTTTGTCAATGGAGTGGAAATAATGGCAAAGACTATCATGGAAAAGGATAAAATAGAACTTGGTCCAAGCAAATTTTCGGTTAGTTGGGATTGGATAAAGAGTTTTGTTCCTCAAATGGTAGATTTTCGTCCATTGCAGCGTGTTTGGGAAGAATATGATGAACATAAACTTGATCAGCAAATTGCTGACCGCAAGTTTAATTCTCTTCGTGGCATTACTGGTTTGATTACCATGGGAGCCATCGCTTTGAGCATCATTTTTCCTGAATTTAGAGAGACTCCTCTTTATATAGGCTTGTATATCTTAGGTATTTTGATTTCTGTAGGCTTTACAGTAAAAGCATATAAGGATTCTTCTAAGGGACCGTTAAGGCAGAAGAAGTTGACCGAGGAGTTTCAGCAGCATTATGTTTGCCCTCATTGCCATCACTTCCTGGGCTTTCAGTCTTATGAAGTTTTAATGCAGAATGAGGCTTGTCCTTATTGCAAGGCTAAAATCAAAAAGTGATTTTGTACAATAGAAGATAGGTTTTGTGTAATGAGCACAAAAAAAGTACCTATCTATTTGTTATTTCACTATATTTGCACCAGTTATAATTTTAAAACGTATGATTATGGCACAGAATGAAGAAACATTGTATTTCAATAATACACATCCTGAAGTTAGACAGGAAAGTAAAGATAAAACTCAGAACGCTGCTGATAAGGCAGCTTGGAAGAAAGTGGCGGTAAGTGGAGCTGCTGGTATCTTGTTAGGTGCAAGTGCTATGTATGCCACAGATGCCTTTGCTGCAGGTACAGAAGAAGCTCCCGATACAAAACCGGAAGGGGAGAATCCATCGGAAGATGCTGCTGCAGCTAATGATAATGCCTCTATCAAGGTAGCTGAGAGTCATGATGAGCAGAGCTTTAAGGAGGCATTCGATGCCGCTAGAGCCGAAGTAGGTCCTGGTGGCGCTTTCCATTGGCATGGTAATATCTATAGTACTTATACCGAGGATGAGTGGAACAACATGACAGATGCAGAAAAGAACGACTATGCTCAGGCTGTAAAGCCAGAAGTACGTGCAGAAGAGATGAATGCTGCTCCTCATCAAACTGAAGATGTAGCTGTGGTATCTCATTCTTCTCATGCAGACCAGGATGTATCTGTTGCTCACAATGATGCAAATTTGCATCAGGCGAGTGATGTGCAGGTGGCTGATGACCAAAATGCAGATGTTCATTTGGTTAATGCAGGTGAAGTACAGCTTGCTGATGGCTCCATGGCTACAGTGGGTGTCTTCGACGTAGATGGTCAGGAAGTGAGTGTGGTAGATTTTGATCAAGATGGAAATCCTGATGTTGCGATTTGTGATGCCAATGGCAATGGAAGTATTGACGTTGGTGAAGCAGTTGATTTGCATACAGGACAAGTGATTACTCCAAGTGGTAGTGATTTCGCTGATGCCGGAGTTGATGATTCTGCTGATTCAAATCTCCAAACTGCATCCTTGGAGAATCCTGATGTTGCTCCTGATATGCCAGACTATATGTCTGATGCTGATATTCAGATGGCATAAACATTGATTAAAATAGATGGTGGCAATGGAAACTAAAAGAATCAAATGTCCGAGTTGCGGTGTTTTGCTTGACGTGAGAAATTCTCAAAACGAAGCGGTTAAGATGATTACTTGTCCTCAATGTAAAACTCAGCTGAGAGTGATGTTCTCACAGCAACATGCTGCAACTCCGCAATCTTTTGGGGAAACAGAATATGTTGGTAACAGCAATGGTGAGACTCAGTATGTGAATCGAGATAATGGAGAAACTCGTTACGTGGGGCATTTCTCTTCTCCTTCTCAATCTTATGAAACGATTCTTGCAGGTAAGAAAGAAGAGGTTACTCCTGGTTATTTGCTCTATGGTGGTCAGAAGTATCCGTTAGGGTTCGGCAATAATGTAATAGGCCGCAAGGCTACTACTTCGCAGGCAACTGTACAGATTGCTACTGATGATAGATATATGAGTCGTCAGCATCTTGCCATCCAGGTAATTAAGGCTTCTACAGATAATGTTAGGGTGGTGGTGTCTAACTACCATAATAAAAATGCCAGTTATGTGAATGGACAATTATTGAACGAGGGTGACCAACTCGTCTTGACAGAAGGAAGTATCATCAAGATGGGTAACACAACCGTTGTTTATCATCAAAAATAAAGCTAACAATGAGAATCAAAATATATCAGCCTTTAGCTATCCATGAGTTGGGTAAAAGGGCGAACCAGGAAGATAGCATCTATCCAATAGAGGGCAAAGCAACGGAGAATGACCGCTTGTTCTTGCTCTGTGATGGTATGGGTGGACATGAGCATGGCGAGGTGGCAGGCCAAAGTATTTGCAAAAGTCTTTCTTCGTTTTTGTTGCAGCATGTAGTTGCTTCTGAAGGTTTGGAGGATAAGTTGCTGTCTGATGCTTTGGCGTATGCCTACGAAGAACTGGATAAACTGGCTATTGCGGGAGATACCCGTCAGATGGGAACAACTTTAACTTTGCTGTATTTTCATAGTAATGGATGTACGGCAGCCCACATTGGAGATAGTAGAATATACCATCTCCGTCCATCTTCGCATACCATATTATATAAGAGTCGTGACCATTCCCTGGTGTATGATCTTTATCAGGCTGGTGAGTTGACCTATGAGGAGATGAAAACATTTCCACAGAAAAATGTCATCACCCGTGCGATGATAGCTGGAGATATAAATCATCCAAAACCTGATGTTATCCATATTTCTGATATTCAGCCAGGTGATTACTTCTACATTTGTTCTGACGGCATGTTGGAACAGATGGAGGATGAGGAGCTGTTGGATGTCTTCTCTGCGAATGTTCGTGATGAAGAAAAACGACAGATGCTGATTTCTGAAACTTCAGAGAATAAGGATAATCACTCAGCTTATATTGTACATATCAAAGAGGTGAGTCATAACGAGGCTGATGTGAGTCTTGTAAATGAAGAGCCTACGGCGAAATGCAATGCTTTGAATATCAAACCTAATGTGGAAGAGGTGAGTGCTTCTCCTGATGTTGAAATCGTTAAGCCTGCTGGTACACCGTCGCCTGTTCCTGATAGTGTAATCGTTGAGATGGTGAATAGGCAGAAAAGAAAGAAACTCCTGTTTGTTGCTTTCATGGCAATAGTGGTGTTGGCTGTTGTAGGAATGTTTGGATATGGCTACTATAGCAAGCATAAAGCAGAGGCTGCTTTGCTTGATTCTCTTCATGAAGATTCTATGATGACCGTGAAAGAGTTTAATAGCCAGCAAGAGTCAAAGACAGATACAACAAAACCAGATTCAATAAAGTAAGATACAATAAAAAATGGACGAACTAAATAATCAAAATATGCTCCAAGTAGGAACCATCCTACACGGAACTTACAAGATAGAAAGCTACTTATCATCTGGTGGCTTCGGCAATACCTATTTAGCAAAGAACATCGAGTTTGATGAGACTTATGCCATCAAAGAGTTCTTTGTAAAGGGCGTGTGTCAGCGAGATGGTAATAGCACTACTATTAGTGTAAGCAATGCCGAGAATACCAATAGCTTTGAGCAACAGCGAGAGAAGTTCAAGAAAGAAGCTCGCCGTCTCCGTAGTCTCAGTAATCCTCATATTGTAAAGGTCTATGACCTTTTTGAGGAGAATGGTACTGCGTATTATGTGATGGATTATGTGGATGGGGAAAATCTATCTGCACGTTTGAAGCGTACCAATGCACCTTTGGTAGAGTCTGAGGTTCGCAATTACTTGAATCAGATATTGGATGGTCTTGAGGAGATTCATAATGAAGGTATGTTCCATCTTGATATCAAGCCAGCCAATATTATGGTGGATAGTCATAATGTAGTCAAGTTGATTGACTTTGGTGCAAGTAAGCAACAGAGTACGGTAGGTGGTGCCACGATGAGCACTGGTATCAGTTATACGAATGGCTATGCTCCTAGTGAGCAGATGGCGCAGAGCTATGATAAGTTCGGTCCACAGACAGACTTCTATGCCCTTGGTGCCACTATGTATAAGTTACTTACCAATCAAGACCCACCATCAGTTTCTGACCTTTCTGAAGACGAGACTGAGGACAAGCATCTTGCCCTCCCAATGCCTAATGTCTCTGAGGAAATGAAGAAGTTGGTTGTTTGGATGATGCAAGTGAATAGATTGAAGAGACCGAAGAATGTTGGAGAGATAAGACGTTTCTCGCAACAGGCTTCTGCTGCAACTTCTAACAATGAAGAAACAAAAGCGTTTAGTCCTCATCAATCTTATGCTAATCCAGTTAGTGATGATGAAGAAACTGTGTGGGCTGATAAGGCTGAAAAAGTAGAAACAGAGGTCAATGAACTAGAAAAGTGTAATGAAAAGGAGCAAACGAATTCTTCTAATAGTCATATCTATTTGAAACTTATGGCTTGTTTCGTAATAGCGTTGCTTGTTATTTTAGCAATATTATTCTTACCTCAATCTGCTCGTACAGCAGCAAATACCAATGTCGCTAGTACAGATTCAGACTCTGCCTATTTTGTTGGAGAAGCAACTGCTGATTCAGATGGAGTTTATGTGGAGAATAAGGAAGAGGTATTCTTTAATCAAACGGTAAAATATACAGGAACTGTACTGACAAATCCTGATCCCGGTAGATTTTATCCATGTGATGATAATGGTGAACTTACCTTTAGTGATGGTAGAAAGTATAAGGGACCTTTTAATCGTGGTAGAATGGAAGGTGATAATGCAACTTTCATTTATCCAAATGGTGATATATACACAGGTTCTTTCTATGATAACCATTTTTCGAAAGGTACATATACTGTAAAGACAACAGGTGAACAGTTTATCGGTACATTTGATAGTAATGGTCAACCAAAGAAAGGTGCTTGGTATGATAAAAAAGGTAATTTTTTACAGAATGTTTAAAACAGAATATAGCTTTATGGAACAAGATACGTTATATATTATTGGCAATGGCTTTGATATTGCTCATGGACTAAGTACTCAATATCAAAATTTTAAGAAATGGTTGTTAAAGAGCGGATTGAATTCTTTTGCTCGTCGAATGGAAACTTTGTATCCAGATGTAAAAAATGATAATGGTGAGTGGAATGATATAGAGACAGCATTAGGGCATTTTAATATGGAAGATGTAATTGCGTATGATAAATATTATACAGATTGTAATTATTCAAAAGAAGTAGTTCTTCCTGTGGGCAATAATATAAAAGCCGTGACTGCAAGTCTTTCTAGTAATCTATGGAAATGGATAATGTCTATAGATTTACTTACGGCAAAGCGTATGTTCCAACTCGAAGAAACCGCTTTGTTTGTAAATTTCAATTATACTTTGACTTTGGAAAATGTATATGAAATTCCTAATACTGATGTATGGCATATTCATGGTTCAATCTCAGATAAAACAAACGTGTTAGTGATAGGATATGGAGTAGATGATATATTTGATAATGCTCCAAATCCACCATCCTACAGTCCTACAGATGATGATATGCGACGCAATATAATGACAGATATGAAGAAACCTGTAGATTATTGTATTGGTGAGTTTCATAAATGGCAATGCTTTGCCAAGTTGAAGAATATAAAACATGTGAAAGTAATAGGACATTCTTGTTCTAATGTTGATGAGCCATATTTTACCGATATAGCCAAATCAATTTCTAAAGATGCAGATTGGTTATTTTATATCCATGATGGTCTTAAAGAGAAAAAATATGCAGAATTTGCATCTAGAATAATATCACAAGATGGATTGGAACAAGTGTATTCTGTAGTTCTTGATGCAAATTTTCCTTTAGTAAAGTAGAATTTCAAAAGTTTGATATACTATACATTTTTTATGAAGATTGAAATGAAAAAGATAGTTCTTGTTATGTTTGTGCTTTGTGCTTTTGAAGCACATGCACAATCATTGGGAGGAGAGATTGTGCGTAAAAAAGAAAAGCCTACTTTGCGTTCTGCTTGGAGTTCAACTTTTGCTGATAATCATACCCATACAAAAGTTGCATATAAGCGGACAGACAAACGTTTGAAAGTAATTGATTTGGATTATAATACATATAGTGACGCATTGAAAATAGAAGCAGATAAAGGCAATGCCAGTGCTCAGTATGCATTATCAAATGTATATGTAAAAGGAATGGGTATAGCTGAAAATGAAACTTTGGCTTTACGATATTTAAAAATGGCTGTAGATAAAAAATATCCAGCGGCTCAATTTACGTGGGGGATAATCCTTCAGAAGGATATCGTTGGTATAAAAACAAATATGGAAGAGGGACACAAATATATCCAAATGGCTGCCAACAATGGATTAAAGAAAGCTTATTTTGCGCTAGGTCGTGATTTCTATTTAGGATTAGGAACTTCAATAAACTATACTTTGGCAAGATTTTATTGGGAAAAAACTGCCAAAGAGGATAATTCTTATGCTTTGTATTGGTTAGGAGTGATTTATGATAACGGACAGGATGTGCAAGTAAATCCAGCAAAAGCATTTGAGTATTTTATGCGTAGTGCAATGTTGAGAAATGCCGATGCACAAGCTACAGTTGGCAAGTTCTATTTATATGGTAGAGGTGTAACTAAAAATGAAGAGAAGGCATTTGAATGGTTTATGCATTCTGCAAATAATGGTTCATTGGAAGGTAATCATTGGTTGGCCGTTTGTTACAATGAGGGATTGGGAGTTGAAAGGAATCCTAAAGAAGCATTTAAGCGATATACTTTGTCTGCAGAACAAGGATTCGCTGAATCACAAGTTCGTCTTGGAATTCACTATATGTGTGGTGATGATGTTGCGCCTAAAGATGTAAAGAAAGCAATGGGATACTTTATTAGTTCTGCTAACCAAGGCAATGCTTTGGCTCAATACTGTCTTGGGGAAAGCTATCTTGATGGCTCTATTGGTGAGGTAGATAAATATAAAGCAAAAGTCTGGTTTCAAAAAGCTGCTGTCCATGGAGAACAGCATGCAATTGAAGCATTGAATAATTTAAAATAGTTATAATATGAAACGTTTGATATTTATATTGGTATTGAGTTTTATGTGTGTAGAAATGGTTCTATCGCAAGATTTGTTAGGCTCAGTTTCTGGGATTAGTCAAGTTAAAAAGTCAAAAATGCGTACATTTTCTATGGGAGGTAAAACTGTAACTGTGGATGTTGAAGAAACGATAAAAGATTATTATCAAGAAAGTTTAAATGGCCGTTGGGCATGCATCCCTGTAATTATAGAGTGTGGCGCAAAAGAGTATAATATAGCTGAGGCTCAATATTTATTAGGTATGAGTTACTTGGAAGGAATTGACCGTTCCAAAGATGTAAATGAAGGTATGAAGTGGTTGAAAAAGTCTGCTGAACAATATCTTCCAGAAGCAATGGGAGAATTTGGCTCTTATTGCTCAGACTTCGGAAAGCGAGATTTAGCAGAGAAGTATTTATTGTTAGCTGCTGATGTTCCAAGCATATGGGCTTATTACAACTTAGGACATTTATATCATGTGGAAGGAAAGTTAGATTTGGCTGAAAAGTATTATAGGCTTGCTATTGAAAAAGGTCCTAAAGGACAAGTTGAAGCCATACGCAATCTAAATATTCTTTTAGTAAATCAATACAGATTAGCAGAAACGATACCATTGTTAAAACTTGGTGTTGAGAAGTGGCATGATTCATATTGTATGGGAACTTTAGGTTACTTGTTGTATTCATGTGGGTCTTTGTGTAATAATAATCCTAGCCAACTAGATAAGAAGAACGCAGTGGAACTTTTTAAGCAAGGAGCATCATTGGGAGATAAACGTTCTATTGATATGTTGAATAAAATAAATGTAAAATAATGAGAAAGATTTTTTTGTTCTATTTGCTTGCCTCTATGGCATTCTTGGCAAAGGCTCAAATACAGCCTTTGTCAAGACAGCCAGTTATGCGCCCCATAGAGCCACCTCATTTGCAGGAAAAATTTACTCAGACATGGGGAAAAACAGTGAAAGTGGTAAAATATGTACCAGGAATAGATTATAATGTTTATAGCCAGAAATTGTTGAATGCAGCAACAAAACAGGGAGATGTAAAAGCACAGTTTGCGTTAGGCTATCTCTACTATTATGGACAGAGTGTAGCCCAGAATTATTCTTTGGCTGCAAAATACTTAAAAATGGCGGCAGACAAAGGATTGCCTGATGCTCAATGCAAATTGGGCTCATGTTATGTTGATGGCTTGGGCATAGATAAAAATGATATGTTAGCATTTAAGTATTTCCAAAAAGCTCATTTGAAAGGAAATGTTGAGGCTACAGTATATTTGGCATGGAGCTATTTAAATGGTTTCGGCATTGGGCAGGATAGGTGTAAGGCAGCAACATTGTATAAACAAGCGGCAGATAAGGGTAATGCAGTAGCGCAGTGTGCGATGGGATTTATATACGCTAATGGAGATGGTGTAACTGTGGATAAAAACATGAGTATCAAATATTTTGAGCTTGCGGCTGATAATAACGATTCTGAAGCACTTTATGAACTCGGGAACAAATACTTTAAAGGTGAAAATGTCGTGGAGAATAAATATAAAGCTTTTAGGTTGTTTTTGAAAGCTGCAAATAATGGCTTCCCAGATGCTATATTTTGGGTTGGAGAATGTTATAATTTAGGATGGGGAGTAGAACAAAATAACCAATTAGCATTTGATTATTTTTTGAAATCAGCTGAGAGTGGTAATGATATGGGGGAATTTGAGGTTGGTCTATGTTATTATAAAGGAAAAGGTATTGAAGTGAATAAGCAAGAAGCTGTTCGCTATTTTAGTCGTTCGGCTTTGAGGAAAAATGGTTATGCAATGGCTTATCTTGGAATCATGTATTTTCTAGGTGATGGAGTAAGGCAAGACTATACTCTTGCTTACAAGTTCCTATCTGATGCCGCAAATATAAATGCAGTTTTTGCTTATAGGTTCTTGGGGCAATGTTATGAATTTGGACTGGGAACAGAGACAAATATAGATAAGGCAATCTTTTGGTATGAAAAGGATACTAAGTCTGGATTGCATCATCCAGATGTTATAACGCATTTAAAAGAATTAAAATCAAAGTGATAAATTATGGGTAATGTAGTTTTTATAGAATCAATGCCGGAAGGTTCATATGATTTTTGGGGGATGATGAAATGTGAAATTAAAGATAATCCCTTGTATCAAGGGCTGAATGTATGTTTTGAGACAGTTGAAAATAAGAAAGATTTCAAAGAAGTTGTAACTTGTTTGTTGAAGCAGGTTTCAAAAGAGACAACTCTTGTCCTTCACTTGTGTGTACATGGTGATGAAAATGGAATAGCATTTAAAGGGTATGAAGTAAATCAATCTGATGATGATTGTATATTATGGGATGAGTTTATACAAACTGTTAAGCCTTTGAATGAAGCTGTAGGTTGTAATTTGATTTTGTTTTTGCAAGCTTGTTTTTCTTCGTCATTAGGGGAAAAACTTTCAAAAACTAAGTTTTGTAAGTGTTTGATAGCAGGAGAAGGACTTGTTCATTCTAAAGAACTTGAACTTCTCTTTCAATTTTATAAGACATATGCAGAGACAATGGATGTTAAGTCTGCATATGATGCAATGATAAATACCAAATATGTTGATGTGTATCATAATGAGATTTAAATATCTAGTAGTTATAAGTGTTTTCTAAATGATGTGTCAGTGTAGGAGATGAAAGAATGAAACGATTAGCAATAATAATGTTTTTCTTGTTGTGCATTTCTGCGCTACAAGCAAGAACCTATATCGTGTGTGTTGGTATTGCCGATTATCCAGGTCGTCAGAACGACCTTCGGGTAAGTGCGAATGATGCCAAGACCATATCGGGTATCTTTACCAAGAATGGTAATGCTACGGTTGATTGTTTTGTCAATTCAGACGTTACGATCAAAAAGGTATGTACGGCAATGCGTAATACATTTGCCAAGGCTTCGCCATCAGATGCTATTATCCTATACTTTAGTGGTCATGGTGTGCCTGGTGGATTGGTGTGTTACGATGGATTTTTGTATTACTCTTCTGTATTGAGCATTATGAGACAGAGTAAAGCTCAGCAGAAAATGATTTTCGTGGATGCTTGCTTTGCGGGGAAAATGAGATATACGAATAAGAGGAATACTAACTATTCTAAAGAGAATGTGATGTTCTTTCTCTCTTCTCGTTCTACGGAGAAATCCTTAGAAACTCCAAGACAGACAGGTTTCAAGAACAGTCTGTTTACGGTGTTTTTGGAACGAGGCTTGCGAGGTGGTGCTGATACAAACAAGGATAGGGTTATCACGGCTAAGGAAATCTATAATTTCGTGCATCAAGGAGTAGTAGAAGCATCTGGGAATCGTCAACATCCCGTAATGTGGGGTAAGTTTGATGGGAATATGCCAGTAATGAAATGGTGAATATCCTTTGATTGATTCAAAAAGAAATTCAAGTGGGAATCTTGAAACAATGGTGTTGTCAAGCATCCGTTTTGTCATTTGGTACTTCCAGCCCCCCATTTCATACATTTATCCCCCAACTTTCTATGCTGTTTCGGATAAATTCACTATCTTTGTCTCCCTGAAAACAACTAATAAAATGTAATGAAGAAAGGATTAAAATATACTTTGGTTTCCTTAGGCAGCCTGGTCGTTTTGGCTGGTATTTGTCTGGGAATCATGTATGTGGTGTCGCCATATAAGGTGAAGCGATGGGTTGGCATCGCTTCATCTTATTCTGATGTGTTCGTTGATAGATTGAAAGGGCAACCTT
>ERZ1107006.426-NODE-426-length-42666-cov-10.085166_pt1 | contig 42666 bp, 36 predicted proteins | sample MGYA00403696_ERZ1107006 | MGnify/ENA primary metagenome ERZ1107006 (study PRJEB35170, sample SAMEA104062441) | human gut metagenome | biome: human gut; feature: human-associated habitat; material: faeces | place: Denmark | collected 2012-08-13 ...
GGCATTGGTGCGAAAAGCGCCAATGCCTTTCTCCTGCTTTCTTTTTCGGCGCACTGGGATCTTGCTCAAATTCGCCCAAAACCGGCTCGAAATCCCTCTCTGCGACAAGGATGCTACCCTTCCCCGAAGGAGTCTACACATCGGTTCACAGGTGCAAACACGGGGCGTCTCTGCTCTGTGTGAGGTTGACCGTGGGATGATACAACAAGCCGGAGGAAGCGGATGTGCGCGTTTACAGCGTGCGTCCGCTTCCTCCGGCGTCGCGGCCCCGCAGGGCTGCGGAGCCTATTCTTTGGTTACAGCGTGGTCATTTTGCGCTACTGTTGGTCTGGCCAACAATAGGAATTTTCAATCAAGGCTGTTAGACGTTCCAACGTCCATTGCAAAACCAAGTGTATTCTGCTATAATATTTTTAAAAGTCGTCAGAATGGAGGCTATACACAATATGCCCCTTATCATCGTTCGCAACGACATCACGAAAATGTCCGTGGATGCCATCGTCAATGCGGCCAAGGAGTCCCTGCTGGGCGGAGGCGGCGTGGATGGCTGCATCCACCGCGCGGCGGGGCCGGAGCTGCTGGCCGAGTGCCGGACGCTGGGCGGCTGCAAGACCGGCGATGCCAAGATCACCAAGGCCTACCGCTTGCCCTGCCGGTATGTGATCCACACCGTCGGCCCCGTGTGGAACGGCGGCAGCCACGGTGAACGGGAACAGCTCGTCTCCTGCTATCAGACGAGCCTTGCGCTGGCCAAGGCGCACAACTGCGAGACGGTAGCCTTACCGCTGATTTCTTCCGGCATTTTCGGCTACCCCAAGGATCAGGCGCTCCGCGTGGCGGTGGACACCATCGGCGAGTTCCTGCTGCACAACGACATGACGGTCTACCTCGTCATTTTCGACCGCAAGGCATACCAGATCAGCGGCAAGCTGTTTGCCGACATTGCCGAGTACATCGACGACCACTATGTGGACGCCCACACCGATTTGCGTCGAGAGCGTCTGCGCCGAATAAACGCCCCTGAGAGCCGTGCGGAAGCCCTCTGTGAGAGCGCGATGCCCGCGCCGATGATGGCTCCCAAGGCTGCCGGTGGGCTGGACGATCTGCTGGCGCATCTGGACGCCGGTTTCTCGGAGACGCTGTTGAAGCTCATTGACCGCAGCGGCAAGAAGGACGCCGAGGTCTACAAGAAGGCCAATGTGGATCGCAAGCTGTTTTCCAAGATTCGCAACAATCCGGACTACAAGCCCTCCAAGTCCACGGCTATCGCCTTTGCCATCGCGTTGGAACTTGATTTGGACGAGACCCGCGACCTCATCGCCCGCGCGGGCTACGCCCTCAGCGCCAGCAGTAAGTTCGACGTTATTATTGAGTACTTCATCGGGCAGAAAAAGTACGACATTTTTGAGATCAACGAGGCCCTGTTCGCTTTTGATCAGAGTCTGTTAGGAGCGTGATAAGTGATGGACAAGGTGAAGCTTGGGAAATTGCAGGAAGTAGATATTCGCAAGGTCTGGACTCATGAACAATATGATTTTTCAAAGTGGCTGTCTGCGGAGGAAAACATACAGGAACTTGGCAATACATTGAATCTGTCGCTTACCGATGTTGAGACTGAAAAATTTGTTGGAAGCTATCGCTGCGATATCTTGTGCAGAGATGAAATTACTGGAAAAGTCGTGCTGATTGAGAACCAACTTGAGCAGACCAATCACGACCATTTGGGGAAAATTCTGACTTATGCATCTGGACTTGACGCATCCGTGGTGGTATGGGTGGTTGCTTCAGCCCGTGACGAGCATGCGAGTGCGATTGAATGGCTCAATAAGCATACCGATGATAGCATTTCTTTTTTCTTGATTGAGATTCACGCTTACAAAATTGGAAATTCTGAACCGGCTCCCCAGTTCAAAATCATCGAACAGCCGAATGACTTCGCAAAAACTGTAAAACGCATTGCTCAGGATAAAGGTATGAATGAATCTCAAAGCTACAGACTGGAGTTTTGGACACAATTCAACGATATCCTTGAACAACGTGGAAGGCCCTTCAACAAGCGAAAGGCGACAACAGACCCTTGGTATTCTATTGCAATCGGATCATCAGAGTGCCAGATATCAATAGATTTGGTGAACAAGGAACACAAGATAAGGGTGGGGCTCTGGATCGCGAATAACAAAAAGCTGTTTGATAATGTGTATGCGCATAAAGATGAAATAGAAAGCACATTGGGTTTTGAGCTTTCTTGGCAGCGAATGAATCACAGGAAATCGTCGCGTATATGTAAATATATCGAGGGCTTGGACTTTACGATTCAGGATAATTATGCTGAATTAATGAACGAGTCTATTGATCTTGTTGTAAGAATGCGTGATGCATTGAGCGAATACATTCAGGCTGAACCGTAAACAAAATACACTGCTATGCTGAGTCTATTAGGAGCTAAAACCATGACCTTTATCTGCTACCCCAAATGCACCACCTGCCAGAAGGCGCGGAAGTGGCTGGACGAAAACCACATTGCCTACGATTTTCGTGACATCAAATTGGAGAACCCTTCTTATGACGAGTTATCCGCTTGGCACCAACGCAGCGGACTGCCGCTGAAGAAGTTTTTTAACACCAGCGGCCTGCTGTATAAGTCCATGGAACTGAAGGACAAACTGCCCGGTATGAGTGAGGGCGAGATGCTGAAGCTCCTCGCCACAGACGGTATGCTGGTCAAGCGCCCACTGCTGGTAGGCGACGATTTCATCCTCGTAGGCTTCAGGGAAGCTGAGTGGACAGAGCGCCTGAAAACCGAATAAATGTCGCCCCGCAGGCGACCAAACCCTCCTTCCGGTGCGCTACAATGACAGCGTAAACAAACAAAGGAGGGTTTTCATTATGACAGAACTGGTTTTTATCCTGGATCGCAGCGGTTCTATGTCTGGGCTGGAATCAGACACCATCGGCGGCTTCAACTCCATGCTCACACAGCAAAAGAAGGAGGCAGGCGAGGCGCTGGTCTCCACGGTGCTTTTCGCCAACGACAGCACGGTCATCCATGACCGCCTGCCGCTGAGCGAGGTGCCGTCCCTGACGGAAAAGGAGTATTTCACCTGCGGCTGCACGGCGTTGCTGGATGCCGTGGGCGGCGCCATCCACCACATCGGTACTATTCACAAGTACGCTCGCCGGGAGGACGTGCCGGAGAAGACGATGTTCATCATCACCACCGACGGCTACGAAAACGCCAGCCGCCGCTACGATTACGAGCGAGTGCGCCGTATGATTAAACGGCAGAAGGAGAGATACGGCTGGGAATTCCTGTTCCTCGGCGCAAACATCGATGCGGCAAAGGAGGCGGCACGTTTCGGTATCGGTGCGGACCGCTCGGTGAACTACAAGTGCGACGAGGCGGGCACGGCGCTCAATTACGAGGTCATCAGCGAGGCGGTGTGCAGCGTCCGCGCCGCCAGACCTCTCAGTGCCGACTGGAAGCGCCGTATCGACGAAGACGTGCAAAGACGTGGGAGATGATAAAATGTACGGAGCAATTTTAGGCGACATCGTGGGCAGCCCCTACGAGTTCGACTGCAACAACTATAAGGCGAAGGATTTTCCGCTGTTCAGCCGCCGTTCCGACTTCACCGACGATACGGTGATGACGTTGGCGGTGGCAAAGGCGCTGCTCAGCACCCGTGGGCAAGACGATGCCGCCATCAAAGCGGCACTGGTGCGGGAGATGCAGCAGCTGGGCCGCGCCTACCCCGACCGGGGCTATGGCACCCATTTTGGCGGCTGGCTCTATGAGGATGACCCGCAGCCCTACCAGAGCTACGGCAACGGCAGTGCCATGCGGGTGTCTCCCGCCGCATGGCTGGCGAAGGACATGACGGAATCGCTGCATCTGGCGCGGCTCACCGCCCAGGTGACCCACGACCACCCGGAGGGCATCAAGGGCGCGCAGGCCACCGCCGCGGCCATCTTTCTTGCCCGCACAGGTCACGGAAAAGAGGAAATCAAGGCGTATGTGGAGCGCGAGTTTGGCTACGACCTCAGCCGAACCTGCGACGAAATTCGTCCCACCTACCATCATGTAGAGAGCTGCCAGGAAACCGTGCCGCAGGCAATCACCGCGTTTTTGGAGAGTCGCGATTTTGAAGACGCTCTCCGCACGGCAGTGTCCCTCGGCGGCGACAGCGACACCCTCGCCGCCATCACCGGCAGCATCGCTGAGGCATTCTACGGCGTGCCGGAGGAACTGCGGCACGAGTGCCGCATGCGACTGACACCGGAGCTGTCGGAGATTTTGCGCCGGTGGGAAAGCGTGCTTTACAACGAAAAAATATGTGGTAGAATTTGAAATAGAGAACAAAATAAGGAGGGGCTTCCATGGCGATTTTGAACTTTTCCGATGTGCTTAAAAATGTGGGGCTTGACCCGAAAGATGTCAAGCTGATCCGACATGCATTATCTGACGAACGTTTCAGAGAATGTTATAAAGCCGGTATGGCGCATGAATATACACAGCACCAAAAAGACGGGTTCAGCAAAGGATATTCCTACTGGATCACATTCATCAGCGATGGCGGTACATACGCGAGACTGCACTCTTGTTATCGTGTCAATGGTTCTGTGCCTGATACACCGGATGTATGCCCTGCCGGAATACCTGACTGTGAAGCCATGGAATACCGTGGCGAAATGGCGTTTTTTGATTTACAATATGTGGATTTGCTGAAAGAGTACGAGGGAAAGCTGGTGATTGACTGGGGCGGGTCAGCTCGGATGTGGCATCAAAAAGCCACCACCGAAAAGCCCATCGTGGCAATTGAGTCAAAGAACCAGGAGCCTTTTGTGGGATTTGAAAATCTTATTCTGTCCTTCGATGAACTAAAAGAAGTTGTCGAAAACGATACGGACTATGAGCTGTGGCAGGTGGCCATGGCTGCGGTCAATGCGGTCTATCTGATTGTGGACACTAAGACGGGAGACAGATATGTCGGCTCGACCTATGGCTATGACGGCCTGCTGGGGCGTTGGTCTGTCTACGTCGCTACGGGCGGTCACGGAAACAACAAGGGAATGATCAGCCACTTGAAGTCTGTAAATCATAGTTGCCACGATTTGCAGTTTTCAGTGTTGCAGGTTTTGTCCAAGGCACTTCCAGACAATCAAATCATTGATGCAGAGACCCTCTGGAAGAAAAAGCTGCTGACCTATGAACCATTCGGAATGAATCAGAACTAATCTTCTTTGCAGTATCCTCTGGATAATACATAGCTCTCACTTTCCTTTGGCAAAGCGACTGTTTCAGCCCGCTTTTCAAGTAGGACGGCAAATCCCATCAAGCGCCCTCCGAAAGACGCGTGACGGCAAAAAAATCAGCCATAATCAACCTTTAAAACGGCAAAAAAGCAAAGGGGTATGTGTCTTAACGGCACATACCCCTTTTTGTCAGCAACCCTTGTCCGGCAACTGCTATATTATTTGTTTCGTGAAACCTGTTTTATGGACAGCTACCTGCCGCTCTCCTGTTTTTGCTTTTCGTTTGCGCCGTCCGGCGTCACCGTTCTTCTCGGAAATACGGCAGGCCAAGGCTTGCGGGGGGCTGATTTTCGCGCTTGGAGCGCACGCTCGTGATGATGAGCACGATGATCGTGACGACATAGGGGATCATCTTGTACAGTTCCTTGACGGCGAGGTTCGTGCCGCTCGGCAGGAAGATGTGCAGGATGTACAGGCCGCCGAAGAGGAACGACGCGAGCACGCCGATGTTTGGCTTCCAGACCGTGAAGATGACGAGCGCGATGGCGAGCCAGCCGCGGTCGCCGAAGGCGTCGTTGGACCAGACGCCGCAGGCGTAGTCCATGACGTAGTACAATCCGCCGAGGCCGGCAATCATGCTGCCGACGCAGGTGGCGACATACTTATATTTCTTGACGTCGATGCCGGCGGCGTCGGCCGTCTGCGGATTTTCGCCGACGGAGCGCAGGTGCAGACCCACGCGCGTGTGCTTGAGCACGTAGGCCGCGATGAGCGCGATGGCCACGGCGAGGTAAGCGAGAAAGCCGTAGGACAGGAAGATCTGGCCGAACCAGCCGAGCTTATCGGCAAGCGGCAGCGACTTGGAAAAGTAGCTGTTCGTGGCCGAGAGCGCGATGGACGGCACCTCACTGCCGGTGAGCTTGATGAGCGAGCCGCCCATGAAGTTGCCGAAGCCGACGCCGAACGTCGTCATGGCAAGGCCGGTGACGTTCTGGTTGGCGCGCAGCGTGACGGTGAGAAAGCAGTACAGCAGTCCCATGAGCAGCGAGCCGAGCAGGCACGACAGCAGCGGGATCATGATGGCGAGAAAGCCGTTCATCCCGGCGGCTCCGCCGACGCCCTGCTCATACAGGAACGCACCGATGACGCCGCTGATGCCGCCGACATACATGATGCCCGCGATGCCGAGGTTCAGGTTGCCGGACTTTTCGGTGAGCGTTTCGCCGGTGCTGCCGAACAGCAGCGGGATACCCTGTACGATGGCGCGGGGGATAAAGGACACAAAATCAAACATGCTCCGCCGCCTCCTTCTTTGCCGGCTTGCGGAAGCTCAGCCGGTAGGTGATGAAAAACTCACAGCCGATGATGAAGAAAATGATGATGCCGCTGAGGATATCAGCGAACGACTGGTTGAGGCCGAACACGGTCGAGATCTCGCCCGCGCCGCGGTCGAGGAACACGAGCAGGAAGCTCGTGAAGATCATGCCGAGGGGGTTGAACTTGGCCAACCACGAGACCATGACGGCCGTGAAGCCCTGCCCGCCGGCGATGGTGGTCGTGATCGTGTGATCCGTGCCGGACACGAGCAGCACGCCCGCGATGCCGCACAGCGCGCCGGACAGCAGCATCGTGCGCACGATGACCTTGCCGACCTTGATGCCGACGTAGCGGGCGGTGCGCTCGCTCTCGCCGACGACGGAGATCTCATAGCCGTGCTTGCTGTAGTTGAGGTAGACATAGACGAGCACGGTCAGCACCGCGACGACGAGGATCGTCAGCAGGTACTTGTAGCCGCCGATCTGCGGCAGCCAGCCGGCCTCGGTGCTCTGGTTGATGATGCCGACCTTGCCCGAGCCCTTCGGCGACTCCCAGACGATGATGAAATAGGCCACGAGCTGCGTGGCAACGTAGTTCATCATGAGGGTGAAGAGCGTCTCGTTCGTGTTCCACTTGGCCTTGAAGATGGCGGGGATGACGGCCCAGACCGCGCCCGCAAGGATGCCGGCGATCACGATGAGCACGATGAGCAGGCCGTTGGGCAGCTTGTCACCGAGGCAGATCATGCACGCCGCGGCGGCGAGGCCGCCGGCGAGCACCTGGCCCTCGGCGCCGATGTTCCAGAAGCGCATCTTGAACGCGGGCGTCACGGCCAGCGAAATGCACAGCAGGATGGCGAGGTTCTGCCCCAGGATCCAGATCTTGCGCGGCGAGCCGAACGCGCCGCCGAACATGGTGCCGAACACCTTGATGGGGTTGAGGTGGGTGCACAGCGTCGTGATGAGCGCGCACAGCAGCAGCGCCAGCACGATGGCGACCGCGCGGATGCCCCAGGCCTGATACCAGGGCAGCGTGTCGCGCTTGACGATGTGGAACAGCGGTTCCCGGACTTTGTTATGCATGGGCTTCGTTCCCTCCCAACTGCGTCATCATCATGCCGACGTCGCGCTTCGTGGCGCCGCGGCCGGGGACGATGCCGCTGACCTTGCCGCCGCAGAGCACGAGGATGCGGTCGGCCAGCTCGAGCAGCACGTCGAGATCCTCGCCGACGTAGATCACGGCGACGCCGCGCTCCTTCTGCCGGTTGATGAGGTCATAGATCGTGTAGGATGCGTTGATGTCCAGGCCGCGCACGGCATAGGCCGTGAGCAGCACGGTGGGGGCGGAGGCGATCTCGCGGCCGACGAGCACCTTCTGCACGTTGCCGCCGCTCAGGCGGCGCACCGGCGTGGTCACGCCCGGAGTGTTGACGTCGAGTTCCTCGACGACGGTCTCGGCCAGCTTGCGCGGCGACTTGCGGTCGGTGAGGATGCCGCGGCCCTTGCGGAAGGAGCGGAGCATCATGTTGTCCGACAGGTCCATGTTGCCGACAAGGCCCATGCCGAGGCGGTCCTCCGGCACAAAGGACAGCGCCACGCCCATCTCGGCGATGCTCAGCGGATCTTTGCCGAGCAGTTCCTCGCGCGTGCCGTCGTCCTCGACGTAGCAGATGCTGCCGTTTTCGGTCGGCTGCAGGCCGGCGATGGCCTCGAGCAGCTCCTTCTGGCCGCAGCCGGAGATGCCCGCGATGCCGAGGATCTCGCCGGAGTTGGCGGTGAAGGACACGTCGTCGAGCTTGACGATGCCGTCGATGCTGCGCACGGTGAGGTTTTTGACCTCGATGCGCGGCTTGGGGTCGATGGGGTCGGGCCGGGCAATATTGAGCGTCACGGCGTGGCCGACCATCATGTTCGTCATTTCCTGCGCGTTGGTGTCCTTCGTGAGCATGTCGCCCACGAACTGGCCGTGGCGCAGCACGGCCACGCGGTCGCTGAGCGTCTCGACCTCGTGCATCTTGTGCGTGATGATGACGATGGCCTTGCCGTCGTCGCGCATGCTGCGCAGGACGGCGAAGAGCTTGTCCGTCTCCTGCGGGGTGAGCACGGCGGTCGGCTCGTCGAGGATGAGGATGTCCGCACCGCGGTAGAGCGCCTTGACGATCTCGACCGTCTGCTTCTGGGACACGGACATATCGTAGATCTTCTGGTTCGGGTCGAGGTCGAAGCCGTAGCGCTCGCAGATGCTGCGGATGCGCGCGGCCGTGGCCTTGAGATCGAGCTTTTCATCGAGGCCGAGCGTGATGTTCTCAGCGGCGGTGAAGACGTCGACCAGCTTGAAGTGCTGGTGGATCATGCCGATGCCGTAGCGGTAGGCATCGCGCGGGGAGCGGATGACGACCTCCTCGCCGTCGATGAGGATCTGTCCCTCGTCGGGGAAGTAAATGCCCGAGAGCATGTTCATGAGCGTGGTCTTGCCGCTGCCGTTTTCGCCGAGCAGCGCCAGGATCTCGCCCCGGTAGATATCGAGCCAGACGCGGTCATTGGCGACGACGGAGCCGAAGCGCTTGGTAATGTCGCGCATTTTGACCGCTGCGATCTTGTTGTCCAATATGGTGTCCCTCCCGAAATGGCGGCAGACGCCGCACGGCGGCGGTGCGCTTTAAAGTACATATGAGGGAAGGCCCGGTTGACAGGCCTTCCCTCTGCGGTAGATTCAGATATCAGCTGCCAAAGTTCTGGTCGAGCAGGTTGATGCCGTCGATCTGCACATTGAAGTACGGAGCGGCGCGGAACTCGGACTCGTGGAAGTAACCGTCGCTGATGGCCTCGGTGTCGCCGGCGTTGTCGGCGTCGGTGTCAACATCGGCCATGTAGCTGGTCAGGGTCTCGCCCTTGACGGTGAAGGTGGAAGTGTCAAAGACGTGCAGGGTGCCGTCCTCGAGCTGCTTGGTGACTTCGGCGATCTTCTCGGCAGTGCCCTTGGCAGCGACCTTCTCGTTGACATCGGTCAGCACGACGGAGCCGGTCTTGAGGGTGCCGGTCCAGTCGGAATCGAGCGCGGTGCCGTCCTGGACGGCCTTGATGACCATCTCATAGTACGGGGTCCAGTCGATGCGGGAGGAAACGATGAAGGTGTTCGGGCAGGCAGACTCGGTGCTGCCGTTGTAGGAGACGTTCGGGACGCCGGCCGTCTCGCAGGCGGTCGGAGCGCCCATGGAGTCGGCGTGCTGGCTGATGAGCTTGCAGCCGCCGGCGATGAGCTTGTTGGCAGCTTCCTTCTCGAGGGCCTCATCGTACCAGGAGCCGGTGAAGGTGACGTCCATGGTCACGGTCGGGCACACGGACTTGGCGCCCAGATAGAAAGAGGTGTAGCCGGAGATGACTTCCGCATAGGTAAAGGCGCCGACGTAGCCCATCTTGGCCTCGTCCGCCGTGAACTTGCCGGCCTCGATCATCTCGTTGAGCTTCATACCGGCAGCGACGCCGGCGAGGTAGCGGCCTTCATAGATGGAGGCAAACGCATTGTGGTAGTTGCTGAGCTTCTCGGTGTGGGCCTTGGTGCCGGTGGCGTGGCAGAACTGCACCTTCGGGAAATCCTTGGCAGCCTGGATCATGAAGTCCTCGTGGCCGAAGCTGTCGGCGAAGACGACGTTGCAGCCGGCGTCCACGAGCTCGGCCGCGGCGTTGTAGCACTCCTGGCCCTCGGGGATGTTGGTCTTAATGATGTACTGATCCTCGCTCAGGCCGGCGTTCTTGCAGGCAGCCTTCGCGGCGTCGATGAAGTTCTTGTCGTAGGTGGAGTTCTCGTCATGCAGGCAGATAAAGCCGACCTTGATGCTCTCGGCTTTGTCGCCGTCCTCGGTCTTGCTGCCGCAGGCGCACAGTGCGAACACCATGACGAGCGCGAGCAGCATCGAAACGAACTTTTTCATTCTCAGCTCTCCCTCAAATCATCAAATTTTGTATTTATCTGCATTGCTTGCGCAAAGAAGATACAAAAAAACATTGGCAGGAGCTGGCCTTCCGGCGCTCCTGCCAATGTGGAACCGGGAAGATGCCGGTACTGCCATCTCCCGCGGGGAATTTCCCATCGATAGTCCAGCAATTTACGGTGCCGGGTAGAAACGCCAAGCCATATCCTTTGGTATATATCGACTGCTATTTACGATCGCTCCCGCAGCGCGGGAACACTTAATACGTTACCATGGGCGAACGGGGTTGTCAACCGTCGAAATGAGCGAATTTCATACTTTTGAAACATTTTCCCCGTCGATTTGCACAACGCTGCTCAGCAGAACACGATGCCCGTCTCGGGGTCCATGCTCTGCACGCGGGCGAGCGATTCCACGCGGTAGCCGCGCGCGCGGATGCGCGCACCGCCGGGCTGAAACGCCTTTTCCACCGCGATGCCGGCGCCGACCACGGTCGCGCCCGCACCCTCGATGAGCGTGATGAGTCCGTCGAGCGCCGCACCGTTGGCGAGGAAATCGTCGATGACGAGCACGCGGTCGTCCGGCGAGAGATACTCGCGCGAGATGCGGATGGTGTTGTCATTGCCGTGCGTGAACGAGTGCACGACCGTCGTGTACGCATCGTCGGAGACGTTGCGGCTCTTGGTTTTCTTGGCGAACACGACCGGACAGTCGAACACGAGCCCGGCCACGGCCGCGATGCCGATGCCGCTGGCCTCGATCGTGACGAGCTTGTTCACGCCGCAGCCGTCGAACAGCCGCTTCCATTCCTCCGCCATCGCCAGAAACAGCTTCGGGTCCATCTGATGGTTCAAAAACCGGTCCACTTTCAGGATCTCGCTGGATTTGACCTCGCCCTCGGCGAGAATGCGCTGCTCGAGAAGCTGCATATTGCTCCATCCTCCCACAATCACTAAGATGGCTTTTATCGTAGCACCCGCGCCTGGCGCGCGCAACCGTTTTTCGCAAAAAATCCGGCAAATCGCCGAATGGACGGTTTTTGTGCCAGACGCGGTTGACTTTCCCGTCGATGTGCGGTATCATCGGTTCCTACAAGTAGGAAAAGTATGAATTTCCGCAACAGGAGGCGAGGCTATGCCCGGAGGCAAGCACGTACTCGGCCAGAGCCGCGACCGGCACATCTTCGGCACGGTGAAGGTCGGCGAAAAGGGCCAGATCGTGATCCCGAAGGAGGCGCGCACGGTCTTTGGCATCCAGCCGGGGGACACGCTGCTCGTGCTCGGCGACGAGGCGCGCGGCATCGTGGTCACGCGGCCGGAGGTCATGCGCGACGTGGCCGCAAAAATTTTCGACGAATCTGACGAATGATATAAGGAGAGGAACGATGAATACAGAGTCCATGTACACCGCGCTCGGCATCACGCCGGCGGTGCACCGCTTCGGCGAGGATGTGCTCGCCGGTCTGCGCGCGCGGTTCGACGAGATCGACCGCGTCGCGGAATACAACCAGTGCAAGGTCATCGGCGCGATGCAGAAAAACCGCGTCGACGCGACGCACTTTGCCGCCACCACGGGCTACGGCTACAACGACGCCGGGCGCGACAATCTCGAGCGCGTCTATGCCGACTGCTTCCACACGGAAGCCGCGCTCGTGCGCCCCCAGATCACCTGCGGCACGCACGCGCTGACCGTGGCGCTCAGCGCCAACCTCCTGCCCGGCGACACGCTGCTCAGCCCCGTCGGCGCGCCGTATGACACGCTCGAGGAGGTCATCGGCATCCGCCCGAGCGCCTGCTCGCTCAAGGAATACGGCGTGCACTACCGGCAGGTCGACCTGCTGCCGGACTACGGCTTTGACTATCCGGCCATCGAGCAGGCGCTGCGCGGCGGTGTGAAGCTCGTGACCATCCAGCGCTCGAAGGGCTACGCCACGCGGCCGACGTTTTCCGTGCAGCAGATCGGCGAGCTGATCGCGTTCTGCAAGCGCATCGACCCGAACGTCATCTGCATGGTCGATAACTGCTACGGCGAGTTCGTCGAGACGATCGAGCCGTCCGACCTCGGCGCGGACATGATCGTCGGTTCCCTCATCAAGAATCCCGGCGGCGGGCTCGCGCCCATCGGCGGGTACATCTGCGGCCGCCGCGACCTCGTCGACCGCTGCGCCTTCCGTCTGAGCGCCCCTGGCCTCGGGCAGGAGGTCGGCGCGAACCTCGGGCTCATGCCGGCGTTTTATCAGGGCTTTTTCCTCGCGCCGACCGTGACGGCCGGTGCGCTCAAGGGCGCGGTGTTCGCGGCGAATGTCTATGAGCGGCTGGGCTTCCGCTGCATCCCGAACGCGGCGGAGCCGCGGCACGACATCATCCAGTGCGTGGAGCTCGGCTCGCCGGAGCGCATGGTCGCCTTCTGCAAGGGCATTCAGGCGGCCGCGCCCGTGGACAGCTATGTCGACCCCATCCCCTGGGCCATGCCGGGCTACGATTCGGAGGTCATCATGGCCGCCGGCGCGTTCGTGCAGGGCTCGTCCATTGAGCTGTCGGCCGACGGCCCGATCCGCCCGCCCTACGCCGTGTATTTTCAGGGCGGCCTGACGTGGTATCACGCCAAACTCGGCATCCTCATGAGCCTGCAGAAGCTCGTGGACGCCGGTCTCGTTACACTCGATCAACTGGAGGAAAAATAAAGTATGTGGTTCTGGCTTTCTCTCATTGCCCTGCTGTGCTGGTCGGGCTCGGATCTGTTTTCGAAAATCGGCTGCCGCGACGCGGACGACAAGCTCGCGCACCTGAAGATGGTCATCGCCGTCGGCGTCGTCATGGGTCTGCACGCGGCGTATGAGATCTTCATCGGCGGCGTGAGCATCTCGTGGCACGTCATCTGGACGTACCTGCCCGTGTCGCTGCTGTACATCGTGTCGATGGCGCTCGGCTATATCGGCCTGCGCTATATTGAGCTGTCCATCTCGTCGCCGATCTGCAACGCCTCCGGCGCGGTGGTGGCCGTGCTGTACCTGTGCTTCGGTGGGCTGGACGAGGATCTCAGCGGCGGCATGCGCGTCATGGCGCTGGCCGCCGTGGCGCTCGTGTGTCTGGGCGTGATCGGACTCGGCGTGGTCGAGTCGCGCGAGGACGACGAGCTGCGCCGCGCGCGCCAGGCGGCCTCGAACTACCGCTACGCCAAGAGCTGGCTCGCCCTCGCGCTGCCGGTGGCCTACTGCCTGCTCGACGCGGCCGGCACGTTTGCCGACAGCCGCGTGCTCACGCGCCTTGACCCGGACGCCGCCAACTGCGCCTATGAGCTGACGTTTCTGTTCGCGGCGGTGGTGTCATTCGTGTATGTCAAGTGCATCCGGCACGACCGCTTCCTGCCCAAGCGCGAGGGGCCGAAGTACGTCGGCGCGCTGTTCGAGACGGCCGGCCAGTTCGCGTACATCTACGCCATCGCGGACGAGGACCACGTCATGTACGCTGCGCCCATCATCTCGGCCTACTGCGCCGCGTCCGTGCTCTGGAGCCGCATCTTCCTGCGTGAGAAGCTCTCGTGGCGGCACTATCTCATGCTGCTGCTGATCGTCGTCGGCATCGTGCTGATTGGCATTCTCGACCTGTGAGCGCTGCCCCCCGCAGCGTAGATTTCCGGTCTGTTCCACGCGGCCGCCTTTGGAAAGGCGGCCGCGCAAAGCCCTGACCCCTCAGGGCTTTGCGCATAAGATCCGATTCGAGGTGGGCCTTGCCCCCTCGAGCTCCCCCGCTGCTCTGTCCTCCTTCCCCGCAGCGTAGATTCCCGGTCTGTCCCACGCGGCCGCCTTTGGAAAGGCGGCCGCGTTTTTGCGCAAATATTTGTCAAGTGTGTAACGGCGGCTTGCAATTGGCCGTTTGTCTGGTATAATGATGGCATATCTGCACCTTTCGGTACAGTATTTTGGGAGAAATGTGAAAAAACAGGAGGGATCTCGTGGATACGGAAATCAAATCCAAACGCGGCGGCTGGGGCAGCAACTTCGGCTTCCTCATGGCCTCGATCGGCTCGGCCGTTGGCCTCGGCAATATCTGGGGCTTCCCGTATAAGATGGGCAAGAGCGGCGGCGCCGTGTTCCTGCTGCTGTATCTCGTGCTCGTCGTGCTCGTGGGCGTGACGGTCATGCTCGGCGAGCTCGCGCTCGGCCGCCGCAGCGGCAAGAGCGCCGTGAGCACCTACCGCGGCCTGTCGAAGAAGTACACCTGGCTCGGTTACGCGGGCATCGTGTGCGGCTTTTGCATCATGTGCTTTTACTTCGTGCTCGGCGGCATCGTCCTGCGCTACGCCGTCGGCTACTTCCTGGCCATCTTCGGCGGGAGCGAGTTTGCCTGGTCGGGTCAGGGCACGGGCTTTTTCGGCTATTTCCTGACGGATACGAACAGCATGATCCTGTTTTTCGTGCTCTATATCCTGCTCAACATCCTCGTCGTGTCCGGCGGTGTGCAGGGCGGCATCGAGAAGTTCTGCAACATCGGTATGCCGGCGCTGTTCTGCCTGCTCGTGTTCATCATCCTCTACATCGCCTGCCAGCCCGGCGCTGCCGAGGGCTACAAGTTCATGTTCAGCCCCGACTTCTCCGTGTTCAGCAATCCGGACATCGGCTTCGGCCGCGTGCTCAAAAACGCCGCCGGGCAGATGTTCTTCTCCCTGTCGATCGGTCTCGGCGTCATGATGACCTACGGCTCCTACCTCGGCAAGCAGGAGCACCTGCAGCGCAACGCGCTCATCGTCTGCGGCGCGGACACGCTCATCGCCGTCATGGCCGGCATGGCCGTCATGCCCGCCTGCGCCGCCTTCGGCGTGGAGTACGGCGCCGGCCCCGGACTGCTGTTCGCCTCGATGCAGACGGTGTTCGCCCACATGGGCAGCATCGGCAACTTCATCGGCTTCATCTTCTACCTGCTCGTGCTGATCGCGGCGCTCACGTCGTCGATCTCCATGCTCGAGCTGTGCACGGCCTACGCCGTCGATAAGCAGCTCGACAAGGGCCTCACGCCCAAGCGCGCCAAGCACACGGCCAGCGTCGCGGCGCTCGTGTTCGTGGCGGGCTCGCTCGTCGCGCTCGACGGGCTGGGCGCGGGCGTTGCCGGCGGCGCCGCCGTCGAGACGCCGGCCACCCTGTTCGGCCTGAGCGTGCACGGATGGAACGACTGCTGGCTCGACCTGTACGACATGGTCGCCGAGGGCATTCTCATGCCGCTCGGTGCGCTCGTGATGACGATCCTCATCGGCTGGGTGCTCAAGCCCGAGGTCGTGCAGCTCGAGTGCGAGCAGAGCGGCTTGAAGTACCGCGCCGCCGGCTACTTCAAGCTCTGCTTCAAGTTCATCGTGCCGGTGCTGCTCGCGTTCATCCTCTTCTGCCAGCTCATCGACTTCTTCGGCCTGAAGATCCCCGGCCTGAGCTGAGCCCCGCAAAAAATTCCGTCAGCGTCTGCCCCAACGGGCGGGCGCTGACATTTTTATGACGCTTGTTGAAAAAGCGAAAACGCTCTGATATACTGGGCTTCACCGCCATTTTTCGTCCGAAAGGAGCGCTGCGCCATGCGCAAAACGGTCGCCTACGCCTTCCACCACTCGATCCCGATCCTGATCGGCTTCTTCCCCGTCGGCCTCGCCTACGGGCTGCTCATGCAGCAGGCGGGCTATAACTTCCTGTGGTCGGGTGCGTGCAGCCTGTTCGTGCTGGCAGGCTCGCTGCAGTTTCTGATGGTCACGTTCTTTGCCGGCGGCGTGTCGCTCGCCACGGTGGCCGTGCTGGCGCTGCTGCTCAACAGCCGGCATATTTTCTACGGCCTGTCGTTCATCGACAAGTTCCGCTCCTTCGGCCCGTGGCGCTGGTTTCTGATCTACTCGCTGTGCGACGAGAACTATTCGCTGCACTGCTCGCACGATTTTGGGCCCGACGTCAACGAGAAGTGGGCCTACGTGCTCACGGCCGCGCTCGTGACGTTCTACTGGGTAGCGCTGTCCATGCTCGGCGGGCTCGTCGGCTCGCTCATCCCATTTGACACCACGGGCATCGACTTTGCGCTCACGGCGCTGTTCACGGTCATCGTGGTCGATCAGCTGCGCGGCGCGCGCACGCGCATCCCCGCAGTGGTCGCCGCCGTGTCGAGCATCGGCGCGCTACTGCTGCTCGGGCCGGACAGGTTTCTGCTGCCGTCGCTGCTCGTGACGGTCGCGGCGCTCACGCTGCTGCGCCCAGTGCTCGAGCCGAAGTATGCCGAAGGAGGTGCTGGGGCATGACCATCTCCGTCGGACAGAGCATCGCCATCATCGCGGTCTGCGCCGCGTGCACGTTTTTGGAGCGCTGGCTGCCGTGGCTGCTGTTCGGCCACCGCGCCGTGCCGAAGGTCGTGGAGTACCTCGGCAAGATCCTGCCCATGGCCGTCATGGTCTCGCTGCTGGTCTACTGCCTGCGCGGGATGCAGTTTACCGCCGCCGGGGCATGGGTACCGCAGGTCATCGCCGTCGGCGTGACGGCGGGTCTGCACTGGTGGCGGCGCAACACACTGCTGAGCATCGCCGCCGGCACCGTGTGCTATATGCTGCTCGTGCAGCTCGTCTTTTGATGCCAAACCGGGCGTCCCGACTGGGGCGCCCGGTTTCTGGTTGCACTTTTCCTGCATATCCGTTATAATATAGGGCCTAAAAAGGAATTTCTCCTGCAGCGAGGTCTGCCCATGAAACACGACAAGAAAAAACAATGGCTCTCGATCGGCCTGCTGACGCTCGGCGCGGCGGCGCTGGCGGTGTTCGCCGCCGCGACGCTCGACGCGGGCGACGTGCGCGCCTCGCTCGCGGCGCTGCTGCCGGGCTGGACGGCTGCGATCGTGGGCTGCATGCTGCTGTACTATCTGTGCGACGCGCTCAAGTACCGGCTCATCACGCGCGCGTTCGGCTGCGCGCAGCCGCTGGGCGACAGCATCGACGTGTCGATGATCGGCTTCTTCTACTCGGCCGTGACGCCCGCGGCCGCGGGCGGCCAGCCGTTCCAGGTGCTGCACATGCACCGCCGCGGCATCCCGACCGGCACGGCCACGTCCGTCATCTGCACGGTCTACAGCCTGTGGAACATCGCGCTCGTGACGCTCGGCATCGTGGGCGCGTGCCTGTGCGGCGGCAAGCTCGCAGCGCAGAGCGCGGCGTGGATCCCCGTGCTGGCGCTGGGCCTGTTCGTGCACGCAGGGCTGCTGTCGCTCGTGCTGCTCTCGGCCATCCTCCCGAAGCCGATGTCCGCGTTCGGCACGGCGTGCATCCGCTGGCTGTACCGGCGTAAGCCGTTCGTCCGCCGGGGCGCAGACCCCGAGGCGGCCGCCGAAAAATGGTGCGCCTTCGTGGCGGAGTATCACGATGCGTTCGCCGCCGGCATCCGCCACCGCGGCAAGCTCGCCGGGGCGCTCGCGCTCGCGCTGGGGCAGTGCGCAGCGTACATGTCGGTGGCCTACTGCACGTACCGCGGCTTCGGTCTGCGCGGCGTGCCGTTCTGGCAGGTCACGGGCACGCAGGTGCTGCTGTACATCGGGGCAAGCTGCTTTCCCATGCCGGGCGCATCCGGCGCGAGCGAGGGCACGTTCTACCTCGCCTTCTCGCCGCTGTTCGGCGACTATCTGACCACCGCCATGCTCATCTGGCGTCTGGCGTCGTACTATCTCACGATCGTGCTGGGCTACATCGCCGTCGTGGCCGAGCGCGTGACGCTGCGCCGCGCGGAAACGTGATATATATGTACAGGAAAATCGCCCGGCCGGAGGACTTCCTCCGGCCGGGCGTGTTTTCACTTTTTCTCCGCGCTGTGCCCGCGCAGTCTGCGGAACGTATACACCCAGTTGCAGCTGCGGCACGCCTCGGCATAGGTCTTGCCCGTGGCGAGATAACACAGCGGCCGGATGGTTGCGACCGTCTTGGTCACGACAAAGCAGGCGGCGAACGCCAGCAGTGTCACGCCCACCGTGCTGCCGAACGAGCGCACCGACACACCGACGGAAAACAGCATACTCAGGAAGATGTTGTGCATGAGGTAGACCGCCATCGACAGCGCGACGACCGGGCCGGTGACGGCCTTGACCCATGCGCGCGGCGGGCGATTGCACGTCTGCTTGCAGAGCAGGAAAATACACGATGCCAGCACGATCTCGAACCCGGCGCTCTGGTTCTGGAAGTTCTGGTTGAACTCCCCCGTGCGCACCGTGCGCACCCACGTACCGACCGAGATCACCGCGAGCAGCACGACCGCGCCGAGCGCAAGCAGCCAGTTTGGGATCTCTTTTTCGTAGCTGCCGAGCAGATAACCGAGCACAAACGTGGCCATGGGGCCGCCGAAGATCTTGAGCTTATCGAAAATGTCCAGATCGACATACTGCGCTGCACCGTCCGGCAGCACCGTCATCAGGATCGTATGCACCGACACGGCCGCTATCAGCACGAACAGATACACCCGCCCGGACTTGCCGAGCGCCTGAATGCCGCCGTAGAGGATCGGCGAGAGCGCATAGAGCGCAATGAGCGTGTATAGGTACCAGAAGTGTACCATGGCCGGACCGTGCAGCGCTGCGACGAGCCGCGCCCAGATGGCGCCGGGCGTGAGCGTGTGCCCCAGAAGCGCCTGCCACAGCACGGCCACGACTGTCCAGCCCGCGAGCGGCACGACCAGCCGCGGCAGCCGGTGGCGCAGCAGGACGGAAATGTCGGCCGTTTTCCGGCTCGTCATGAGCAGATAGCCCGACATCATGAAAAACAGCGGCACCGCCGTAAAAGCGAGCGACGTGCATACGTTGAGCAGGTGCCAGTCCGTGTTGACGCCGGCGCGCAGCGGGCCCGCCGCCGTATGCATGAAAATGACGCACAGCGCGGCGAAAATGCGCAGGCCGTCAAAGTAATCCACGTGCGGTCGTTCGTTCAAAACAGTTTCCTCCCGGCCGCGCGGAAAGCGCGGCTTGCGTTGTGTACGAAAAAAGTTTTCCGTCATGGTAAAGGTCGGAGCGAACGATATGCAGTCCGCTCACATCGCTCTCCACGCGCCTCGTACAACCCGGCGCATCTCAGATGTGAGCCCAGCGCAAGCGGGTCACAGCTGAAAAGGAGGAGCGACGAAATGAATGAGCTCCGGCCTTGCTGAAAGGTCGGAGCGAACGATATGCAGTCCGCTCCGACGTGGTGCCGGCGGCGGGGCTCGAACCCGCACGGTGCTGCCACCGAGGGATTTTAAGTCCCTTGCGTCTGCCTGTTTCGCCACGCCGGCACGCTCCGTCATATCGTACCACCGCCGCCAACACCTGTCAAGCGCAGGAAACCCGGACGGCCGCCGCGCGCACATCGCCCGATCTGTTCGACAAATCTGCGCGGCAGCCGCCGATACCCGACACACGCCTCTTGCATCCGGCCAGAAAATTTGATAAAATAATAAATTATTTCTATAGGTATCGTTTTGGGATTCGAGGCACATTGCACTTATGAAATACCGCAACTGGCAAATTCCATACACGGCGCCGCAGCCGCCGGAGGCATTGCTGCGCGCGGGCTACTCGCCGCTGCTGGCGGTGCTGCTGGCCCTGCGCGGGTACGCTGACCCCGTGCAGGCGCGCGCCTTTCTCAGCGGCGGCGACCAGAGCGCGTTCGACCCCATGCTCCTGCAGGACATGGACAAGGCCGTCGCACGCATCCGCACCGCCATCGAGCGCAGGGAAAACGTGGCCGTGTTCGGCGACTATGACGTCGACGGCATCACATCCACGTGCGTGCTCACGGACTATCTGCGCCGGCAGGGCGTGCCCGTGCATCCGTACATCCCCGACCGCATCGAAGAGGGCTACGGCCTGAACATGGACGCGATCACAAATCTCCAGCGCACGAGCGACATCACGCTCATCATCACCGTTGACTGCGGCATCACCGCCATCGACGAGACGAACTACGCCCTGCAGCGCGGCATCGACATGGTCATCACCGACCACCACGAGTGCAGCGGGCAGGCGATCCCGAACGCCGTGGCCGTCGTCGACCCGAAGCGCCCCGGCTCGCAGTACCCGAACAGCGGGCTCGCGGGCGTGGGCGTGGCATATAAGCTTTTGTGCGCGCTCGAGGACGGCAGCGACCGGGTGCTGCGCGAATACGGCGACCTCGTCGCCATCGGCACGGTGGCGGACGTGATGCCCCTCACGGGCGAGAACCGCTATCTCGTGGCACAGGGGCTGGCGCAGATCAACGCCCGCCCCCGGCCGGGCATCCGCGCGCTGCTGCACGAGTGCGGCGCGGAGGGCCGCCCCGTCACGGCCACGACCATCGGCTTCACGCTCGCGCCGCGCATCAACGCGGCCGGCCGACTGGGCAAGACGGCCGTTGCAGCGCTGCTGCTGCTGACGAATGACGACGGCGAGGCCGACCGCTACGCCGCCGGGCTCTGCCAGCTCAACCGCGAGCGGCAGGCGCTCGAGCAGCAGATCTGGGAGGAGGCCTCGGCCATCGCGTGCCGCTACCCGCCGCGGATGCCGCTCGTGCTTGCGAGCGACTCGTGGCACCAGGGCGTGATTGGCATCGCCGCCTCGCGCCTGAGCGAGGAGTTCCACCTGCCGACGATCATGATCTGCTGCGACGGCGAGCGCGGCAAGGGCTCGTGCCGCAGCTTCGGCGGCTTCAACCTGTACAATGCCCTGAGCGCCTGTTCGGAGTATCTCGAGGGCTTCGGCGGCCACGCGCTGGCAGCCGGGCTGACGATCCGGCGCGAGAACATCGACCGCTTCCGCCGCGCGCTCGGCGAGTATTACCGCCAGAACCCGGCCGACGACCTGCCGGAGCTCACGTGCGACCTGCGCGTGAACGATCCGCACCTGCTGACCATGCCGTGCATCGAGTCGCTCGACGCACTCGAGCCGTGCGGCAACGGCAACCCCAAGCCCCTGCTGTGCATCACGGGCGCACGGCTCGTCAACGCCGTGCCCATCGGCGGCGGCCGCCACCTGCGGCTGCATTTTGCCAAGGGCGGGTATAATTATGCCGGCATCTTCTTCTCGTGCACCCCGGCGCAGCTGGGCGTGCGCATCGGCCAGTGGGTGGACGTGGCCTTCACGCCGCAGATCAACGAATTCCGTGGCCGCCGCAGCGTGCAGCTGCTCGTGACCGACGTGCGCCCGAGTGACCCGCTGCCCCTGTGCCGCGCGCTGCTGAAAAATCAGTGCATCCCCGCGTGGGACACGGTGGATCTCTATCCCCTGCGCGCGGACTTCGCCGTGGCGTGGCGGTGGCTGAACGCGCCGGTGGCCTTCCCGCTCGAGGAGCTGCCCGCGCGCGCGCCCATGCGGCCGGAGAAGTTCTGCGTGTGCCTGCGTGTCATGGCCGAGATGGGTCTCGCCGCCGTGGACTTTGACGGCGAAACGCTGCGCCTGCGCCCGCTGCCGACGAGCGGCAAGGTGGACCTTGGCGCGTCGAAGCTGCTGCAGACCCTGCGCGAACGCCGCCAGAGCCTGCTATGAAACACTTTCAAGAAATCCCCATTCCGTTCGGGAAAGGAGCTGTCCCTATGTCTGAAGCGACCCGCGCCGAAAACGTGGCCCCGGTGCCCTACGACCTTGAGGCCCATTATCAGGAGCTGGAACAGAAGATCACCGCCGCCGGCATCCCGGCCGATCTTGGCCGCGTGCGCGCGGCCTTCGAGTGCGCCGACCGGGCCCACTCCGGCCAGAAGCGCCGCGACGGCTCGCCCTACGTGTCGCACTGCATCGCCGCCGCCATCATCACGGCGGAGATGGGGCTCGACGAGGACTCGATCATCGCCGCGCTGCTGCACGACACGATCGAGGACACCTCGCTCACGCACGAGGACATTGCGCGCAGCTTCGGCACCTCGGTGGCCGACATCGTCGAGGGCGTCACGAAGCTCACGCGCGTGCAGTACACGAGCGTCGAAGAGCAGCAGATGGAGAACATGCGCAAGATGCTCCTGGCCATGGCCAAGGACATCCGCGTCATCCTCATCAAGATGGCCGACCGCCTGCACAACATGCGCACAATGGCCTACCAGAGCGAGGAAAAGCAGCGCATCAAGTCCCTCGAGACGATGGAGATCTACGCCCCCATCGCGCACCGCCTCGGCATGCAGAAGATCAAGTGGGAGCTCGAAGACCTCTCGCTGCTGTATCTCGACCCCACGGGCTACAAGGCCATCACGGACGCGCTCGATCAGCGCATGCCGACGCTCGAAAAATTCATGGGCGAGATGCGCACGCAGATCCGCGAGCGTCTGGAGGCAGACGGCGTGCACGCGACGATCTCGAGCCGCATCAAGCACATCTACAGCATCTACCGCAAAATGTACGCGCAAAAGCTCGACATCAACGGCATTTTCGACCTGTGCGCGTTTCGCGTCATCGTGGACACGATCCCCGACTGCTACAACGTGCTCGGCATCATCCACGATATGTATAAGCCGCTGCCCGGCCGCTTCAAGGACTACATCAGCACGCCGAAACCGAACATGTACCAGAGCGTACACACGACGGTCATCGGCTCGGAGGGCATCCCGTTCGAGGTGCAGATCCGCACCTGGGAGATGCACATGACGGCGGAGTACGGCGTTGCGGCACACTGGAAATACAAGACCGGCAGCGGCGAGGGCACGAAGCCCGGCGACGAGGAGAAGTTCGCCTGGATCCGCCGCCTGCTCGAGACGCAGCAGGAGTCCGACGCGCAGGACTTTTTCCACAACCTGAAGGTGGATATGTTCGCCGACGAGGTGTTCGTGTTCTCGCCGAAGGGCGATGTCATCAATCTGCCCGCCGGCGCGACGCCGATCGACTTTGCCTACAGCATCCACTCCGCGATCGGCAACAGCATGGTCGGTGCGACGGTCAACGGCCGCATCGTGAACTTCGACTACGTGCTGCAAAACGGCGACATTGTCGACATCCGCACGTCGAAAAACGCGCCCGGCCCGAGCCGCGACTGGCTGAACCTCGCCAAGAGCGGCGCCGCGCGCACGAAGATCAAGCAGTGGTTCAAAAAAGAGCGCCGCGAGGAGAACATCGTCCACGGCAAGGAGCAGTTTGAGCGCGAGCTGCGCGCCAACGGCATCGCCCCGGCCGACATCATGGGCGACGAGATCCTGCCGCTGATCCTCAAGCGGCTGGCCTTCACCTCGCTCGACGATCTGTACGCCGCCATCGGCTACGGCGGCGTGACCGCCACGCGCACCGTCAACCGCATCCGCGACGAGATCCTGCGCAACCAGAAGGCCAACCAGAAAAACGCCATCGACCGCATCAACGAGGCGGCCGAGCGCCGCAACAAGCGTCCGCGCCACGCCGTGCACGGCATCCTCGTCGAGGGGCTGGACAACTGCCTCATCAAATTCTCCCGCTGCTGCACGCCGGTGCCAGGCGACAGCATCATCGGCTTCATCACGCGCGGCGCGGGCGTGTCCATCCACCGCACGGACTGCGAAAACTATCTCGCCAGCCGCGACAATCCGGAGACCGCCGGCCGCTGGATCCGCGTGAGCTGGGCCGAGCGCACCACCGATGCCTACAGCACGACGCTCATGATGCTCAGCGCGCAGCGCTCGGGCCTCGTCATGGACGTGGCCACGGCGCTCAACACGCTCAACGCCAAGGTGCGCACGCTCACCGCGCGCGACGTGGACAGCGGCCGCTCGACCATCACGATCACCGTCGAGGTGCACGACCTGGCTGAGCTGCGCACGATCATCAGCCGCCTGAGCGCCATCCGCGGCGTCATCCGCATCTCGCGCAGCGGCGCGTCCGACCCCGCAAAAGCCGCCGCGCACACCGCCGAGCTGCAGGCGGAACAGGAAAAGAAAGCCAAACAGGAGGGCAAAGCATGAGAGCCGTCGTCACCCGCGTTACCGAGGCGTCCGTCACGATCGACGGCGCCGAATACAGCCGCATCGGCCGGGGCTTCCTTGTCCTGCTGGGCGTGCACGTGTCCGATACGGCGGCGGAGGCCGACCGCATCGTTGACCGCATCTGCGGCCTGCGCGTATTCGAGGACGCCAATGGCAAAATGAACGTCAGCCCCGCCGACGCCGGGGCAGAGCTGCTCATCGTGAGCCAGTTCACCCTCTTTGCCGACTGCCGCTCCCGCCGCCCCGGCTTCACGGCCGCCGCCCGGCCGGAGACCGCCGTGCCGCTCTACGAGCGCGTGATCGCGGGCTGTGAGGCCCGCGGCTTCCCGGTGCGCACGGGCGTGTTCGGCGCGGACATGAAAGTTGCGTCCGTCAACGACGGCCCTGTCACCATCCTGCTCGATACCGATCATTTATAAAGGAGGCCACCCCATGCTCATCAAATGTCTGCCCGTCGGGCACCTCATGACCAACTGCTACATCGTCACGGACGAGACCACGCTCGAGTGCGCCGTCATCGACCCCGGCGACGAGTCCAACACCATCCTCTACTACCTCGAGGACAACCACCTCACCTGCCGCGCCATCCTGCTCACGCACGGCCACTATGACCACACCGGCGCCGTCTACGCCGTGCACGAGGAGACCGGCGCGCCCGTGTACATGAACGCGCTCGACGCGGGCACGGCTGTCGCCTTCGACAGCTACACGTTCACCCCGCCCGAGGGCACGATCTTTTATAAGGAGGGCGACGAGGTCAAGGTCGGCAATCTGACCTTCCGCGTCATGGAGACGCCCGGCCACACGCCCGGCGGCGTGACGCTCATCTGCGGCGACGCGCTCTTCACCGGCGACACGCTCTTCGCCGGTTCGTGCGGCCGCACGGATTTCGCCGGCGGCAGCATGGAGGTCGAGCTGCAGTCGCTGGCGAAGATCGCGGCTCTGCCCGGCGATTACGAGGTCTACCCCGGCCACATGGATTGCTCCACGCTCGAGACCGAGCGCCGCTTCAACCCCTACCTGACCGCGCTGCAAAACCGCGGACAGTAAAACTGCACAAAGGCAACCGGCGGGACACGAACCCGCCGGTTTTTTCATTGCGCAAAGAACCTTTGCGTGACAAATCGCCGCCGCGCATGGTATGCTTTGGGCGAGGTGAACGCCATGCGCGACATTGGAGCCAACATCCGCCGCGCCCGCACGCGCCGACGTCTGACGCAGGACGATCTGGCGCAGACCGTGCACACGACGCGGCAGACCATATCGAATTACGAAACCGGCCGCTCTCGCCCGGACGTAGAAACGCTGCAGCGGCTCGCGGACACGCTCGGCGTAGAGCTCACGGAGCTGCTGGACGGGGCGCCGTCCGCCGATGCCCGCCGGGCGGCGCTGCGCAGGCTGTGCATCATGGGGGCCGTCACGCTCGTGCTGGCCGGGCTGTGGGCGTACCTGCACGCGGTCTGCCTCCGGCAGTACCAGCACGGGGACATGACGCCGTTGGCAGCCATGCTCATAACCGAGCCGCTGCTGCTGTGCGCGCTGGCGTGGACACTGCTGCAGGCGCTGTGCATGGTCACGCGCCTGCGGCCGCGGCGCGACGCGCCCTGCTGGGTGCGGCCGCTCGTCCGGGCACTGTTCGGCCTGTGTCTGGCTACTCTGCTCGCCAGCGTTGTTCTGCCCGCGTCCGGCGTGATATTGCCGCGGCTGTATGGCGGCCGTGCCGCCACGGCAGCGCTGTTTTTCCTCCTCGGCGCGCTGCTCTGGCTGACGCAGCCGGACGCCGGGCCGTAAAACTGCACAAAGGCAACCGGCAGAAGTGCGCTTCTGCCGGTTTTTTGCCGGTTTCGGGAAAATGTGCCCGCGCGCCCTTGCAATCCAGGGGCATACGTGGTATATTGTTCTCGCTCGAAAAACATCTGTCCGCTCGTCGCGGGCAATTTTCATCAAAACAAAGTGAGGGAACATCATGAACATCGGACTTCTGGGCTTTGGCGTTGTCGGCAGGGGCGTTTACGATATGCTCGCTGGCCGGGACGATATCCGCGCGGCGTGGGTGCTGTGCCGGCGCGATCTCGGCGAGCTGACGGCCCGAACCACCTACGAGATGCAGGACATTCTCGACGACCCGGCGGTCGACACCGTCGTGGAGGTCATGGGCGGCCTGCACCCGGCGTATGAATACGTGGCGGCCGCGCTGCGCGCCGGGAAGAACGTGGTGTCCTCGAACAAATACCTCATGTGCCGGTACTATGACGAGCTCACCGCGCTCGCCAAAGAGCACGGCGCAGCACTGCGGTGCACGGCAGCGGTCGGCGGCGGCATCCCGTGGCTGACGAACCTCGAAAAGGCCGCGCGCGCCAACCACATCTCCCGCGTCTGGGGCATCCTCAACGGCACGACCAACTACATCATGGACGCGATGCACGGCAGCGATGTCGACTTTGCCGACGTGCTCGCGCAGGCGCAGGCGCTCGGCTATGCCGAGGCCGACCCCTCGGCCGATATCGACGGGCTGGACATTCAGCGCAAGCTGAGCCTGTCCGCCAATGTGGCCTTCGGCGTGTCGCTGCGCGAGGCGGACGTGCCGGTGTTCGGCATCCGCAACGTGCGCAAGGCGGACATCGCCCGCTTTCAGGCGCATGGCTGCACGTGCAAGCTGATCGCGACGGCCGAGCAAAAAAGCGGCAGCATCCGCGCCTACGTCGAGCCGACGCTGCTGGGCCATGACGCGCTCGAGGCGGCCGTGCCCGCAAACTTCAACCTCATCAGCATGGAGGGCGACCGCATGGGCGTGCAGAGCTTCTTCGGTCAGGGCGCGGGGCGCTACCCGACGGCCTACAACGTCGTGCAGGATCTCGTGGACATCCGCCGCGGCGTGCATGCGTTTTACACCGACTCGTTCGTTCCGGCCGTACCGGACAATTCCGGCGTGCAGCACCGCTACTACGTGCGCACGCGCGCCGCGCTGCCGGAGCTGGCCGCCCTCGCCGAGGGCGACTGGGACGGCGCGGTCATCACGCAGCCCGTGCCCGTGAGCCGGATGCACGCGCTCATGGCGCAGGCGCTGGTGCAGGACAGCGAGAGCTTCTTTGCCGCGCTGCAATAAGGAGGGCCCCATGCTGAAGGTTGCAAAATTCGGCGGCTCGTCGATGGCGGACGCCAAGCAGTTTGAAAAAGTGCGCGACATCGTGCGCGCCGACCCCGCGCGGAAGGTGATCGTCGTGTCCGCCGCCGGCAAGCGCAGCGCGGACGACCACAAGCTCACAGACCTGCTGTACCTGTGCTACGCGCACCTGCAGTACGGCGTGAACTGCGACGCCGTCTTTCAGATGATCTGCGATCGCTACATCGCCATCCGCGACGAATGCGGCCTGAACGTCGATATCGAGGCCGAGCTCGACGTGCTGCGCCGGCAGATGCGCGCCGGCATCTCGGAAGAGGAGCTCGTGTCGCGCGGCGAATATTTCTCCGCCCTGCTCATGGCGGACTACCTCGGCTACTCGTTTCTGGACGCGGAGCTGTGGGTGCGCTTTCAGTTTGACGGCTCGATCGACAAGGAGGCGTCCTACGCCACGCTCCGGCGGCTGGCCGACGGGCGCAGCGTTGTCATCCCCGGCTTTTACGGCGTGACGCCCGACCGCAAGATCCGCACCTTTTCCCGCGGCGGCAGCGACATCACCGGCGCGCTCGCGGCTGCGGCGCTCGATGCCGACGTGTACGAAAACTGGACGGACGTGTCCGGCATCCTTATGGCCGACCCCCGCATCGTGCCCGACCCGCTGCCCATCGAGCGCATCACCTATAACGAGCTGCGTGAGCTGAGCTTCGTCGGCGCGCAGGTGCTGCACGAGGGCACGGTCTTCCCCGTGCGCGAGAAGAATATCCCGCTCAACATCCGCAACACCAATGCCCCCGACCACCCCGGCACGCTCATCATGGAGTCGTTCGACGACGTGGACGACGGCCGGCTCATCACCGGCATCGCGGGCAAGAAAAACTACTCCATCATCACGATCGCCAAGTCCGGTATGTCCTCGAGCGTGGGCACGTTCCGGCAGGTGTTCGAAGTGTTCGAGCGCCACGGCGTGAGCATCGAGTACGCCCCCAGCGGCATCGACTGCCTGTCGCTCGTCGTCTCGAGCGAAAAGGTCGCCCCCTGCCTGTACTCCATCCTCGGCGAGCTGGAAAAGCAGCTGCACCCGGACAATCTGCACGTGACGGAGAACATCTCCATCGTCGCGGCCGTCGGCCGGAAGATGGCCTTCCGCCCCGGCACGTCGGGTCGCATCTTCGCCGCGCTCGGCGAGCACGGCATCAACATCCGCATGATCTCGCAGGGGCCGGATGAGCTCAACATCATCGTCGGCGTGGACACGAAGGATTTCGCGCCCGCCATCCAGGTCCTGTACAACAGCTTTGTGAAATAAGAAAGGAAGTTTTCAAATATGAAGCAGTATCGCGTAGCCATTCTCGGCGCCAGCGGCGCCGTCGGGCAGGAAATGATGAAGATCCTCGCCGAGCGCAAGTTCCCCGTCGGGGAGCTGCACCTGCTCGCAAGCGCCCGCTCGGCCGGCAAGGTCGTGTCGTGGCAGGGACAGAATATCGCCCTCGAGGAGGCGACGGACGCCGCCTTCTCCGGCATGGACATCGTCCTCGGCGCGGCGGAAAACGACATTGCCGAGCGCTTCGCCCCTGCGATCGTGCGCTCCGGCGCCGTGTTCGTGGATAACTCCTCGGCCTTTCGCCTGGACCCAAACGTGCCGCTCGTCGTGCCGGAGATCAACGCCGGAGACGTGAAGCTGCACCACGGCATCATCTCGAACCCCAACTGCTCGACCATCATCACGCTGACCGCCATCAACGCGCTGCGCAAGCTCTCACCCATCCGCGACATGGTCGTGTCGACGTATCAGGCCGTATCCGGCGCGGGCGCGGGCGGCCCGATCGAGCTGCAAAACGAGGTCGACGCCCTGCGCGCCGGCAAGACCTACGCGCCGAAGGTGTTCGCGCACCAGATCGCCTACAACGTCATCCCGCAGATCGGCGGCGAGCAGTGCGACGGCTACACCTCCGAGGAGATGAAGCTCCAGAACGAGGGCCGCAAGATCCTGCACCTGCCGGACATGAACGTCTCGTGCACCTGCGTGCGCGTGCCCGTCGTGCGCAGCCACTCCATCTCCGCCGCCGTGCACTTCGTGCACCACATCTCCGTCGACGAGGCGCGCGCGGCCATCGCCGCCGCCCCCGGCTGCCGCCTTGTGGATGATCTCGACGCGCTGCAGTATCCCATGCCGCTCGACACGTCGGATCAGGATCTCGTGTTCGTCGGCCGCATCCGCCCCGACCTGACCGACCCCAACGGCCTGTGCCTCTGGTGCTGCGGCGACCAGGTGCGCAAGGGTGCGGCCACCAACTGCGTGCAGATCGCGGAGCTGCTGATCCAAAACGCCTGAAAAAGTAAAACGCCCCCGGCGGCTTCTGCACGAAGCCGCCGGGGGCGTTTTATGACACATGGCGGCAGGATCCGCCCCCTTGCGCAAGCGGCGCGGGTGTGGTATCCGCCGCATCCGGCACACGGTCATGGCCGGTGAGTCGGACGACTGAAACAGAAAAACGCCGCGGAGGCCTCCGCGGCGTTTTTTGTTATCCCCTGAGCTGCTGCGCGTACTCTTCCTGCGGCCGCAGGCGGCCGACGGCCGAGAACGACACGCGGTCAAAGTCCAGCGTCTCGCGCGCGAGGCCGAGGATGTCCTCGCGCGTGACGGCGTCGTAGCGCGCGAGCACCTCGTCCGCCGGGAGCACCCGGCCGAGGTACAGCTCGGAATAGCCGAGCTTGTTCATGCGCGAGGCGGTGGATTCCTCCGCCATGAGCACGCTCGCGTGCACCTGTTCGCGCGCGCGGTCGAGCTCCGACTGCGTGACACCGTCGGTGCGGAAGCGCTCGAGCTCGTCGCGGATGAGCGCGAGCGCGCGCTGCTCCGTCTCGCGGCCGACGGCGGCGGAGATGCCGAACATGCCGCAGTCGAGAAAGCTCGCCGTGTAGGTGTAGATGGCGTAGCACAGACCGTTTTTCTCACGCACGGTCTGAAACAGGCGCGAGGACATGTTCCCGCCGAGGATGGACGAGAGCAGCGCCATGGTGAAGCGCTCCTCCGCCCCCGTCGGCAGGCCGGGAAAGCCGATGCTGATCTGGTTTTGCTCGATGGCCTTGCGCTTGAGCGTGAAGGCCGGGGTGTAGCTGCCGGGCCGCATGGTCAGATCCGGCCGGACGGGCAGCCACGAAAAGTGCGCGGCGAGGCGCGCGATGTTCTCATCCGTGAAGCTGCCGGACACGGCGATAACGATGCGCGGCGCGATATAGTGCGCGATCTGAAACGAGCGCAGGCGCGCACCCGTCAGCCGGTCGATCGTGGCCGGGCGTCCGAGCACCGGCCGCCCCAGCGCGCCGGGGAAGGCGGCGCCGATGAGCCGCTCCGTGACCAGATCCTCCGGCGTGTCGGCGTACATGTCCATCTCCTCGCGGATGACGCCGCGTTCGTTATCTGCGTCCGTCTCGGAAAAGTTCGATGTGAAGAGCATCTCGGCGAGCAGGTCGCCCGCGCGGTCGAGGTGCTCGTCGAGCACGCGCGCATAGTAGCACGTGCCCTCGCGCGTGGTGTAGGCGTTCACCTGGCCGCCGATGGCGTCCATGCGTTCTGCCAGCTCGGAGGCGGAGTGCTGTGCCGTCCCCTTGAAGAGCATATGCTCGATAAAGTGCGCGCTGCCGGCCTCGCACGGCGACTCATACCGTGACCCAACGCCGACCCACACGCCGATGGCCGCCGAGCGCACGTGCGGCATGTGCTCGTAGACGATGCGCACGCCGTTCGGCAGCGTCTGTTTTTCGTACATAATGTGCTGTCCCCCCGTGGAAAAGTGGGCGGGGTGTATGCGCACCCCGCTCACACAGTTGTGCCGAAATTACATCAGGCCCTTTTCACGCATCGCGTCCTTGCGGGACAGGTCGATGCGGCCGCGATCGTCGACATTCATGACCTTGACCCAGGTCATGTCGCCGATCTTGAGCACATCCTCGACCTTTTCGGTGCGCTTGAACTCGAGATCCTTGATCTTGACGAGGCCGTCCTTGCCCGGAGCCAGCTCGACCCATGCGCCGAAGTCGCTGCGGATGTTGGAGACCTTACCGTAGTACAGCTCGCCGACTTCCGGCTCGAAGACGATGTTCTCGATGGTCTTGCGCGCGGCGCGGCAGGCCTCGATGTCCTCGGACGCGATGAAGATGGAGCCGTCGTCCTCGATGTCGATCTTGCAGCCGGTGTCGGCGCAGATCTTCTGGATGACCTTGCCGCCCGAGCCGATGACCTCGCGGATCTTGTCGGGGTTGATCTTCATCTGGATCATCTTCGGGGCGGAATCGGCCAGCTCCTTGCGCGGCTCGGCGATCGCCTTGAGCATGATCTCATCGAGGATCTGGAAGCGGGCCTCGCGTGTCATGCGGAACGCTTCCTTGACGATCTCGTGCTTGAGGCCGTCGTTCTTGAGGTCCATCTGGATGGCGGTGATGCCCTGCTTCGTGCCGGCGACCTTGAAGTCCATCTCGCCGTGGAAGTCCTCAACGCCCTGAATGTCGATGAAGGTGGTGAAGTCGTCGCCGTCCTGGATCAGGCCGCAGGAAATGCCGGCGACCGGCGCCTTGATGGGCACGCCGGCGTCCATGAGCGCGAGCGTGGAGCCGCAGATAGAGCCCTGCGACGTGGAACCGTTGGACGAGAGCACCTCGGACACCACACGGATGGCATACGGGAACTCCTCGACCGGCGGGATAACGCACTGCAGCGCCTTCTCAACGAGCGCGCCGTGGCCATACTCGCGGCGGTTGGTGCTGCGGGCGGCGCGGGCGTCGCCGGTGGAATACGGCGGCATGTTGTAGTGGTGCATGAAGCGCTTTTCTTCCTCTTCCCAGATGGTGTCGAGCTTCTGGGACATGGACAGCGTGGCGAGCGTGGCGATGGACAGCACCTGCGTCTGGCCGCGGGTGAACAGGCCCGAGCCGTGCACGCGCGGGATCACGCCGACCTCGGCGTCGAGCGGGCGGATCTCGTTCATCTTGCGGCCGTCGACACGATGACCGGCAAGCAGCCACTTCTTGACGATCTTCTTCTGCATCTTGTAGAGGATCTCGTCCATGTACTGCATCATGTCCGGGTGCTCGGCTTCATATTTTTCCTGCACGGCGGCGATCCATTCATTCACGCGCGCCTCGCGCACGTTCTTGTCGTCGGTGTCCATGCAGTACTCCATGCCTTCCATCTCGTTGGCGCACAGGAGCTCGAACAGATCCTCGTCAAAGGAGGCGTGCTCATACTCAAACTTCGGCTTGCCGATCTCGCTGACCATCTTGTCGATGAGATCGAGCACGGGCTGCAGGTGCTCGTGCGCCTGCACGATGCCCTCGTACATCACATCATCCGGCACCTGGTCGGCCTCGGACTCGATCATGACGATCTTCTTGTGCGTGGCCGCGATGGTGGTGGTCATGCGGTTGGTCTTGCGCTGCTCCTGCGTGGGATTGAAGAGGTACTTCTCGCCGTCCCAGCCGAGGACGATGCCGGCGATGGGGCCGTTGAACGGCACGTCGGAGATGCTCACGGCGGCGCTCGCGCCGATCATGGCGGTGATCTCCGGGCTGCAGTCGCGGTCGACGGACAGCACTTCACAGGCGATGATGACGTCGTTGCGCAGGTCGCTCGGGAAGAGCGGGCGCATCGGGCGGTCGATCAGGCGGCTGGCGAGCACGGCGGGCAGGCTGGGCTTGCCCTCGCGGCGCATGAAGCTGCCGGGGATGCGGCCGACGGCGTAGAGCTTTTCGTTAAAATCAACGGACAGCGGGAAGTAATCCACGCCGTCTTTCGGGCGGGCGGAGGCCGTGCAGGTGACGAGCACGGTCGTCTCGCCGTAGCTGACGAGGACGGCGGAGTTGCACAGCTCTGCGAGTTTGCCGGTCTCCATGACGAGGGGACGGCCTTCATACTCGATCTCGTAGCGCTTGTAGTTGGGGAACTGCTTGTGCGTGGTGATAATCATGGGTTCTGGTGCTCCTTTCTTTTGTTGGCGGAAACGCCAGAGCCAGCACTTGCATCCACGTCCCATGCGCGATGGGGCGCAGATTCAAATACTGGGCAGCGGCGCTCCCGAAAATGGGCTGCCGGGGCGGAAACGAAAAAAGCAGGGGGACAATATGAAATTATCCCCCTGCGTTCAAACGTTCATACCCTTCGGAAAAGCCGAACTTACTTGCGGATGTTCAGCTTTGCAATGATCGCACGATAGCGCTCGATGTCCTTCTTGGCGAGGTAGTCGAGCAGACGGCGGCGCTTGCCGACCATCTTGTACATGCCCAGACGGCTGTGCTTGTCGTTCGGGTGCACCTTCAGGTGCTCGGTGAGCTGGTGGATGCGCTCGGTGAGGATGGCGATCTGGACCTCCGGAGAACCGGTGTCGCCCTCGTGCGTCTTGTTGGCTTCGATGACTGCGGTCTTTTCAGCTTTGGTGATCATGGTGATGACTTCCTTTCTTTGTTTTCGTATCCGCTGGCGCAGAACCGGGCGGAAAGGCACCGCTGCAAAGCGGCAAGCCCCGGATCCGGGCACATGGACTGTTTTACAATACCACACCCCGCGGTACTTGTAAAGAGAAATCTTTCTCCATACGCCGCGCAGGCGGCTGACACTGTAAATGCAGAAATGCGCCGCGTATGGGAGGCGAAGCAGAATGAACGTTGATACACTTGTGAAAACAACGCTTGAAAAGCTGGGTTGTCCCGTTGAACGACTGAAATACGACGGAAAGGCAAAAACCTTTATCACGTATCAAATTGTCGTGGGACAGGATACGCACTTTTCAGACGATGAAAGCGGCGCGGAAGAATTCACATACAGGGCGGATATTTATTCCCGCGTGGATTATATCGCGCTTATGCGGAGCGCAAAGCGAGCATTGAAGGAAGCGGGGTTCTACGGGATCACGTTTGATCCGGAAGTGTTCGAGGAAAGCACGGGTTATTATCATATCCCCGTGGAATTTAAGTATATGGAGGTATAAGACTATGGCAACAATCGGATTGCGCGATCTTTACCGCGCACCTATTACGATTGGCGACGACGGCGCAGAAGAATACGGAACGCCCGTAAAAATGGCGAAAGCAATTTCGGCGGAGCTTTCCGTGGAAGTTGCGGAAGCGATCCTTTACGCAGACGACGGAGCCGACGAAGTAGTAAAGGAATTCGTATCGGGAGAATTGACACTGAACGTCAACGACCTTCTTCCGGCTGACCTTGCCGCCCTTCTTGGACAGAAGCAGGACGACGACAAGGTGGTTTACGGCGCAGACACAGACGAACCGCCTTATTTCGCAATCGGCTTCCGCGCGAAGAAAGCGGGCGGAACCTATAAGTACATTTGGCTTTACAAGGTGAAGTTTGCAATCCCGTCCGAAAACTACACGACAAAGGGCGATAGTATCGAATTTACTACGCCGGAGATCGTCGGACAGTTTATCAAACGTTCGGACGGGTTGTGGAAGGCGGAACACGTCGCTTTGCCTACGGAGAGCGCAGCGGCGGCGTGGTTTACTACGGTAAGAGAGCCGAACAACGCGGCGGCATAACAAGAAAGGAGGTACAGCGGGGAGCCGGAAACGGCTTCCCGCTTATTATTTTATGAGTGCAATTAAAGACGGACGCTTCCCGATCACGCTTGACAAGGAAAGACACCTTCTTTTCAGTTTGAACGTGATCGACGAAATGCAAGATAAATTCGGCGGCTTCGATCGCCTTGATAAAGCGCTTTCCGGAAAGGACAGCATTAAAAACCTTCGATGGCTTCTTACCCTGCTTCTGAATGAGGGAGCAGAGGACGGCGAAGAAGAGCTTACCGAAAAACAGGTGGGCAAACTCATTCATACAGGGAATTTCCTTGACGTGAAATCCTCTATCTTCAAAGCGTTTTCGATGGGTAATAACGGAACGGAAGAGCCGCCCACCCGCGACGATGAAGAGGAAGAGGACGACGAAGAGGACAACGAAAACGGAAAAAACGCGGCGGCGGGCAAGGAGTAATCGACCTTGCCCGCCTTCTTTATATCGGCGTTACGCTTCTTCGGTGGAGCGAAGCCGAAGTATGGCGAATGACACCGTATAAGATTTTGACGCTTTTTAGAATACACAAACAATTCAATCCGGATCGCTTCAAGCCGGAAGAGCCGGAAGCCGATATTGACGACGTGTTAGGAGGGTTGTAAATGGCGAAGGAAGAACAAATCAAATCGCAAATTATTCTTGAAGGCGAAAAAGAATATCGTTCCGCCTGTAAGGGTATCAACACTTCCCTTCGCGAAATCGGATCGGAAATGAAGCTGGCGACGGCTGAATTCGGCGACAATGCGGAAAGCATAGACGCGCTGACGCGAAAGCAGGATATTCTAAAAAAATCGCTTGAAGAACAGGCAAAAAAGGCAAAAGCCGCAGAAGATGCCTTGAAGAAAATGCGCGACGGCGGGATCGAACCGACAAATCCCGCATATCAAAAAATGCAAACGGCTTTGAATAACACAAAAGCCGATATGGTGAAAATTCAAAAGGAAATCGACGACACTTCCGAAAAACTGAAAAAGTCAAAGATTGATTGGGAGAGCGTTGGCGATACCGTAGGCAAGGTGGGAAAAGCGATCGGCGCAGGGGTTGCCGCAATGGGTGCGGCAATCGGTGCGGCGGCAGGTGCGTTCTTGGGGCTTGCAGAAAGCACCCGCGAAGCCCGCGTAAATATGGGGAAACTGGAAACAGGCTTCACAACGGCGGGGCATTCGGCGGAAGATGCAAAGAAAACATATACGGAGTTGTACGGCGTTCTTGGCGACGACGGACAGGCGACCGAAGCCGCCGCCCACCTTGCAAAACTGACGAAAAACGAAAAAGAGCTTGCAACGTGGACGGATATAGCAACGGGCGTATATGCGACCTTCGGCGACAGCTTGCCTATTGAAAACTTGACCGAAGCCGCAAACGAAACCGCGAAAACGGGCGCGATTACGGGCGGGCTTGCTGACGCTTTGAATTGGGCGGGCGTTTCGGAAGATGAATTTCAAGCCAGTCTTGACAAGTGCAGTACAGAACAAGAACGGCAAGCGCTGATTACAAAAACGCTGAACGGGCTATATTCCGACGCGGCGGAGAAATACAGAGAGGTAAACGGCGATATTATCGACGCACAAAAGGCGACGGCTTCCCTTAATAGCGCTATGGCAGAATTGGGAGCGATCGCTGAACCGATCGTTACAAAGCTAAAACAGCTTGCGGCGGAGCTTCTGCAACAGATAACGCCGTTTGTCGAGCTTATCGGGAACGGTTTGGTGGGAGCGCTGACGGGCGCAGAAGGTGCGGCACAGCAGTTTACAGACGGCTTGCTGGGAATGGTGACGTTTGCGATCCAAAAGCTAACCGAAATGCTACCGACCTTTATAAACTTTGCTTTTCAGATGATCGCGAATATCGCGACGGGAATAGCGCAAGCGTTGCCGACGCTTGTTCCTTCGTTGGTTCAGCTTGTAGCCGATATTGTGCAAGTGCTGATCGACAATATCCCGTTGCTGATAGATGCCGCATTACAGCTTGTTACAGGGCTTTCAAAATATGTCCGGCTGGCTGGAAAGCCGCGTGCGTGCAATGATGTGCGAAATTGTCGCGGCGGTTGAAGATGAAATCGTGAAGTGCAAAGATTTAATCAAGCACACATTCACGATCACAAATTCGACAGAACGCTTCCCGAAGAAATACCGTTTTACCCTTGTGAACAGAATACAGGATAAAACGGTGGATATTTACGAATGTGCGCTGGAGGCAAACGAATTAAACCTTCTGGACGCGCAGGAATTCAAGGAACGGCAGAGGCTTCAATCGAAGGCGATGACCTATTGCAAGGAGCTTCTATTTTTTATAGAGCTTTCGCACGAACAGGGCTTCATATCAACGAGCAGTTGCGAATATTGGTCTAAACTTGTGCTTGACGTGAAGTATATGTTAGCCGCATGGAAAAAGCGGGATCGTGCGAGAGGGTGAACCGTTTGGGGTACATCTTGTTACGCCTAATTCGTCGAACGCCAACAACGTCCGCAACGTCAATTCCGACGGCACGTTAACAACGGAAGAACGTTATTCTCCGGAGATCGCGCAACAGCGATACGAAGAACACCTAAAAGCCAAAGGTGGAGAATTGAAGATCGGGAACGATTACGAATTAGCCGCATTCATCGAAAAGAAAATCGGTGAAGAGGGATATTCCCCCGCCGCCGTTATTGGAGAAATCAAACGGCTGGGGTTGACATTCAAAACGGAGATCAGCGAAAAGACAATTTATAATTACATCGACAAGGGCGTATTTTACGGGATCAGCCGCGAGAGCTTGCCGGAAAAAGGAAAGCGCAAACGGAAGTATGAAAAGGTGGAGAGGAAGAAAGCCGCCCGCACGTCGGCGGGCGAAAGCATAGAAAACCGCGATCCGGAAATAAACGAGCGAACGACCTTCGGGCATTGGGAAGGCGATTGCGTTTGCGGAAAGAAAAAGACAAAGGAAGCCTTGTTCGTACTTTCGGAGCGGTTGACGCGAAACGAAATCATTATGAAGATACCGGATCAGACTTCCGCCAGCATTGTGGCGGCGCTGAACAAGCTGGAACGCCGTTACGGGAAACGTTTTTCGCGGATATTCAAAAGCATAACTTTTGACAACGGATCGGAATTCGCAGATTGTGCCGGAATTGAACGTTCTGTTTATGGGAAAGACCGGAAGCGGACAAAGGCTTATTATTGCCACCCTTACAGCGCATACGAGCGGGGAACGAATGAGAATATAAACAAAATGATACGGCGGTTCTTGCCGAAAGGAACAGACTTCCGAAAAGTAACCGCCGCATATATTCGCCGCGTCGAAACGTGGATCAATAACTATCCGCGCGAAATTTTAGGATTTGCGACCGCAAGCGACCTGTTCGCCGCCCACCTTGCCGCCGCCTAAAAATATTTTTTAGTTTTTTCTGCTTTTACTCTTGACTTTTTCGCTCCATACGCCGCGCGGCGCAAAATTCCCGCCGCCGTCTCGGCGGACAGCGGCGGGAACGGGCCAAACTTATTTCGCGCCCTTGCCGTGGGCGGCCTTCATGCGGCGCTCATGGTCGAGGATGCGCTTGCGGATGCGCAGGCTCTTGGGCGTGACCTCGAGCAGCTCGTCGTCCGCGAGGAACTCCAGGCACTGCTCCAGGCTCAGCTTGCGCGGCGGCACGAGACGCAGCGCGTCGTCAGAGCCGGCGGCGCGGGTGTTGGTCAGCTGCTTTTTCTTGCAGACGTTGACGGTGATGTCCTCCTGCTTCGGCGACACACCGACGACCATGCCGGCATACACGGGCACGCCCGCGCCGATAAACAGCTGGCCGCGCTCCTGCGCGTTGAACAGGCCGTAGGTGATGCTCTCGCCGGTCTCGAACGAGACGAGCGAGCCGGTGTTGCGGCGGCTGAGGTCGCCCTTATAGGGGGCGTAGCTGTCAAAGACGGAGGCCATGATGCCCTCGCCCTTCGTATCGGTCAGAAATTCGTTGCGGTAGCCGAACAGGCCGCGCGACGGCACTAGAAACTCCAGCCGCGTGCGCTTGCCGATGGGCTCCATCTGCTGCAGTTCGCCCTTGCGGCTGCTGAGCTTTTCAATCACGGCGCCGACGGCGTCGGTCGGCACGTCGGCGACAAGGCGCTCGATCGGCTCGCACTTCTGGCCGTTGATCGTCTGGTAGAGCACGCGCGGGGGCGAGACCTGGAACTCATACCCCTCGCGGCGCATGGTCTCGATGAGGATGGACAGCGACATTTCGCCGCGGCCGGCGACGTTGAACGAATCCGTCGCGCCCTCGAGATCGCTCACGCGCAGGGACACATCCTTGAGCGTCTCGCGGTAGAGCCGCTCGCGGATCTGGCGGCTGGTGACGAACTTGCCCTCGCGGCCGGCAAACGGGCCGTCGTTGACGGAGAAGGTCATCTCCATCGTGGGCGCGGAGATCTTCACGAACTCGATCGGCTCGACGCAGGTCGGCGCGCAGATCGTGTCGCCGATGGTGATGTCGCCGATGCCGGACATGGCGATGATGCTGCCGGCCTCCGCCTCCGTGACGGGCACGCGCTGCAGGCCCTCGAACTCGTACATGGACACGGCCTTGGCCTTCTTGGCCGGGGCGTCCGGCTCGTGGTAGTTGCACACGGCGATCTCCTCGTTCTGACGGATGACGCCGCGCTCGATGCGGCCGATGGCGATGCGGCCGACAAACTCATTGTAGTCGATAGACGACACGAGCATCTGGAACGGCGCGTCGACGTTCTGCTCCGGCGCGGGGATATACTCCAGGATGGTGTCGAACAGCGGGCGCAGGTCCTTGCCCGGCACATCCGGGGAGTAGGACGCGGTGCCCTGACGGCCCGAGCAGAAGAGCATGGGCGAGTCGAGCTGTTCGTCGGTCGCGTTGAGGTCCATGAGCAGCTCGAGCACCTCGTCAATGACCTCGTGGATGCGCTGGTCGGGGCGGTCGATCTTGTTGATGACGACGATAACGCGGTGGCCGAGCTCGAGCGCCTTGCTGAGCACGAAGCGCGTCTGCGGCATGGGGCCCTCGGCGGCGTCGACGAGCAGAATGACGCCGTTGACCATCTTCAGGACACGCTCGACCTCGCCGCCGAAGTCGGCGTGGCCCGGGGTGTCGACGATGTTGATCTTCGTGTCGCCGTAGCGCACGGCGGTATTCTTGGCCAAGATCGTGATGCCGCGCTCGCGCTCCAGATCGTTGGAGTCCATGACGCGGTCGACGACCTCCTGATTTTCACGGTAGACGCCGCTCTGCTTGAGCATCTCGTCGACCAGGGTGGTCTTGCCGTGGTCAACGTGGGCGATGATGGCGACGTTTCTCAATTTCTCCATTTTGCACACTTCCTCAACGCAAATACATATTTCAAATAATTTCTGTTCGCACGAAATTGTATTTTAGCATGGAAAACCTGATATTGCAACAGTTTTTCGTGTTTACATTCCCAGAACGGCATGATAAAATGTGTTCATATCTGTATTTTTCGTTTTTGAGGGGACAGACCATGGATTCCAACTTCTTTGCGCTCATTTCGCGCATGCGCTATATCGCGCGCTGGGGCCTGATGCGCAACGCCCTGCCCGAGAACATTCAGGAGCACAGCCACATGGTGGCCGTGCTGGCGCACGCGCTCGGCGTCATCCGGCGCGACATTTTCCACCAGCCGTGCGACGTCAACGCGCTCGCAACTGCGGCGCTGTATCACGATGCGTCGGAGATCCTCACGGGCGACCTGCCGACGCCGATCAAGTATCACAACGCGGAGATCATGTCGGCCTACCACGCGGTGGAGGATCTGGCCGTGCAGAAGCTGCTCGGCATGCTGCCGCCGGAGCTGCGCGAGACCTATGCCGATGTGCTCGCCGAGGATAAGGACGGCGACATTTATCCGCTCGTGAAGGCGGCCGACAAGCTCTCAGCCTACATCAAGTGCATCGAGGAGCGCAAGGCCGGCAACAACGAGTTTCTCTCCGCCGAGGCGCAGACGCGCGCGGCGCTCGAGGCATCCCCCCTGCCGGAGGTGCCGTATTTTCTGGAGCATTTCATCCCCGCGTTCGAGCGCGATCTCGACGAGCTCGGCGCGATCGGGCAATAAGGAGGACAAACCATGCGTGCAATCGTAACCGTGATCGGAAAAGACCGTGTCGGCATCATCGCCGACGTGACCGCCCTGCTGGCGCAGTACGGCGTGAACGTGCTGGACATCAGCCAGACGGTATTGCAGGAATACTTCACGATGATCATGCTCGTGGACGCAGCGCAGTGCACCGTGCCGTTTGCAGACCTCGCCCGCACGCTCGACGAGGCCGGCACACAGCGCGGCCTGCAGATCCGCGCCCAGCGCGAGGACATCTTCAACGCCATGCACCGCATCTGAGAGGACACGACCATGATCAACCGCAGTGAAATTTTGCAGACGATCGCCATGATCGACCAGCAGCACCTCGACATCCGCACCATCACGATGGGCATCTCCCTGCTCGACTGCGCGGACGCGGACATCGAGCGCAGCTGCACGAAGGTATACGACAAGATCTGCCGCCTTGCGGGCGATCTCGTGCGCACGGGCGAAGATATCGAGGCCGAGTTCGGCATCCCCATCGTCAATAAGCGCGTGTCCGTCACGCCCATCTCCCTTGTCGGAGCGGGCACGGGCGCGCAGTCCTATGTGCCGTATGCCAAAGCGCTCGACCGCGCCGCGCACGAGATCGGCGTCAACTTCCTCGGCGGCTTTTCCGCGCTCGTGCACAAGGGCATGACGGAATCTGACCGCGTGCTCATCGCCTCCATCCCGGAGGCGCTGGCCGAGACGGAGCTGGTGTGCGCGAGCGTGAACGTCGGCTCGACGCGCGCGGGCATCAACATGGACGCCGTGGCCGAGATGGGCCGCACCGTCAAGCGCGCCGCCGCGCTTACGGCCTATCAGGGCGGCATGGCCTGCGCCAAGCTCGTGGTCTTTGCCAACGCCGTGGAGGACAACCCCTTCATGGCCGGGGCGTTTCACGGCGTGGGCGAGCCGGAGTGCGAGGTGCACGTCGGCGTGTCCGGGCCGGGCGTGGTGCAGCACGCGCTGCAGAGCGTGCATGGCCAGCCGTTCGACGTCGTGGCCGAGACGGTGAAAAAGACAGCCTTCCGCATCACGCGCATGGGCCAGCTCGTGGCGCAGGAGGCGTCCGCGCGGCTGGGCGTGCCGTTCGGCATCGTGGACCTGTCGCTCGCGCCGACGCCCGCCGTCGGCGACAGCGTGGCCGCCGTGCTCGAGGAGATGGGGCTGGAGTCCGTCGGCGGGCCCGGCACCACGGCGGCACTCGCGCTGCTCAACGATGCGGTGAAAAAAGGCGGCGTCATGGCGTCGTCCCACGTCGGCGGGCTCTCGGGTGCGTTCATCCCCGTGTCGGAGGATGCCGGCATGATCGCCGCGGCCGAGGCCGGCCGCCTGACGATCGAGAAGCTCGAGGCCATGACGTGCGTGTGCTCCGTGGGGCTGGACATGATCGCCGTGCCCGGCGACACGCCGGCCGAGACGATCTCCGCCATCATCGCGGACGAGGCCGCCATCGGCATGATCAACAACAAGACCACCGCCGTGCGCATCATCCCCGCCCCCGGCAAGCAGGTGGG